>Ga0194121_10003369_pt1 | contig 24323 bp, 24 predicted proteins | sample TA2MahCa50mmetaG_FD_148609 | JGI IMG/M metagenome (GOLD analysis project Ga0194121, IMG submission 148609) | Freshwater microbial communities from Lake Tanganyika, Tanzania - TA2015020 Mahale Deep Cast 50m | ecosystem: Environmental > Aquatic > Freshwater > Lake | place: Tanzania: Lake...
CTATGGCCAGCATTCCTGCAGCACCCAACATATTTCCTCCCGAGTAGGAACTAAAAGCGAAATATCCAACTACTATAATTGCGATAATCACAATTACCTTGTCGAGCACCCAGCGCATGTATGCAAATGTTCGGCGCAAAAAGGTGGAATATTTTTCGAAAATACTTTCAGCATCCCAAAAAATATTCATTCCTAAAAACTGGAGCGAGTATCTAATTCGATATGCTAAGTGGTGTTGGAGATTTACATTCAAAAATGCTCGAACCGCATCTGAAAAAGCAATTCGACCATTTGGATAAAGTGTGGCGAAATGAATAGCTTTAATTTTATCAATATTAATGAAAAGTGCAAATAAAATGTTTAACATCAAGAGAATAGAAACGGCGATTCCCCCACTATTTTGAAATGTGGCTACCCCCCAAAGAATTTGAATGGGAAGCAGTACGATGAGAATACTGAGTGGGATTATTGGTGAAAGGTGTGGGGGGATGGGCCAGCCGCTAACCAGCTTATTTTTCAAAAACTTTTCTTTTTCGGGTCGTAGTAAAATTCGAAAGTAGACTATTGTGTTGAATGTACCAAACAAAAAAACCAAAATGATTACAGCGAGAATACTGATTAAAACAAGCGGCAGACCTTGCTCGAGTAATAATTTCTCAATCATGACAGAAGGATAAGTGATTATGTTAATATTACTATTAGCCAAAATGGCCGTGTTTGCATGAGAATCGAATCACTTGATTGAATCAGGCGGAGCGTGTTGGGAGGGTTGTTCGGGCACGGATTGGAGGAATAGAGTTGGTTAAAGTGTGGGATTTTATACCATGGCAATATGAGAATAAGTATGGTTTCAGCCAAAAATCCCTATCCAATCGAACCAGCCACCTATGTTGCAATAGTAATTGGGCGCTTTATTTCCCTGCTTATCCTTTTGGTTATCGCATTTGTTTTTTTTAATAATTATTTTATCTATGCACTGGCTCTTTTCGGTTCTCATTTTGTGATTCGACTATGGATTTTGCGCGAATACTTGAACACATTTTCTTTCCGCATTGACCCTGAATATGTGGTTGTTGATCGAGGCGTTATTGGGCGGCAGCGGTCTTCTTTTCCCTATACTAAAATTCAAGATGTGAATTTGTATCAGGGTTTTGTTCAGAGCTATTTTGGTTTGTGGAATGTTTCCATTTCGACCGCCACCACTACTTCGGAGATATCTTCCATGATTCCTGGACTGAGCTATGCATCGGCTGAAAAAATACGCGACCAAATATTGGATCGTGTGAAGGCAGCTCAAAAACGAGGAAAGTAATATGCTTTCAGTAGAAAATACGTTTCGTCCATCTTGGAAGGGATGGTTCACTGGGAAGTTGTTGGGGACATTGGTCGCGGCAATTGGGGCATTTTTATTTTCGGCAGTCATCCTGGTGTTTTCCTCGGAGACAGTGGACCCATTAGTTGTTTTTTTTGGATATGCTTTCATTGCCATTGGATTCTATCATTTGTCCGTGATTGCCAATTTCTTTGTTTTTCGAGTCCAGCTTTCGGATAGGGGACTCTTTACGATGGAAGGAATTTTTAGGAAATCTCAACGCGTATTGCTTTATTCTCAAATTCAAAATGTGGAGACTTCTCAAACATTCTGGGAAAAAATATTGAAACTAAAACATGTGCAAATATCAACCATGTCTAGTCGATCATTCGCTTCCAACCTTTCCAAATATGCTTTCTCTGAAACGGATGCGGATAAAATCATCGCATTGGTTTATGACCAAATGAAAAGCTCGTCCGAGAAAAAAATGGTTGTCGAACGTGCGGCGAAAGAAGATGCAAATCCATATCCTATTCACGCCTTCAAAGTGGGTTTTACCTTTTTTGCAGTATTTGTGGGGTTGTGGACAGCTCTCGCTATTTTTCTTATCTCTTTAACACCTTCGATACAAGATTTCTCTTTCATGATGCTAACTATTTTGGTTGCATTAATTCCTGCCGGAATCCTTTGGGGGTATAATTATCTCGAATTGAATTCGATTCGATACTATTTTCTCAAAAAAGATTTTCACACGCAAACAGGGTTCTTTTCTCGATACACGAAGTCATCTCCGTATGAAAACATTAGGGATATTCTCATTTCTCAAAGTCTTTACATTCGAATAGTGGGATTGGGGGAACTTAGTCTTGAAACCGGAAAGTTTGATGACTATGTAAGTGATTCTGATTCAAGATCTCAGCCGTATGCTCTAAAACTCCAACGGAGCATTCCCGCTCTCAGCATATCGGATGCGTATTCCTTGCGAGATGATTTTTTTCGAATTCTAAAACTTAAAACAAACTTTCTTAGTCCTTCACTTGTTGAAAAATTTCCATTGTTGAACGTCAAGCCTATCAAGAAATGGGTTGGTTGGGTAATAGGAGGCGTGGTCCTGTGGTTTTTGGTAGTTGCGCAAAGTTACTTTAATGAACTGTCCATTCCGCCGTGGGGAATTTATTTCGCAGTGATTATTTGCGTTCTCCTTGCGGCAAAACTCGTGCACGAATATGCGTATTGGAAAGTGTACTATTACAACGCTTCATCGGACATTTTAGTTATTCGAAAAGGAGTCTTCCATCGGAAGGAAATTGCTATTCCTTTCTCAAAAATTGAAAATATTTATCTTGACCAAGATGTTTTTGACCGGGCATTTGGGTTGTGGGATTTACACTTTGAGACACCCACTCTGCGTTCATCGATGGAAGCCCACATCGACGGCTTAAGCGAAAAAGATGGAATGACCTTGCGAGATATGCTTCTTAAGCAAATAAAACAATAGACTGCCGTTGGCTGTAAGGGGCGTGCGGCCGGTGGAGCGCTGGTTAGGATTTATATCCCAAAGTAGATGATTGATTTTGGCTTGTGCTTAAATACCTCAAAAACGTTCGTTATTCTATGAAACGCATTCCTATTATCCTTGTTTTTTTGACGCTCTTACTCGTATCAACTACCGTATGGGGGGCACTCCCTACTTCTTCATTGAAAGTGTTTGCGGTGGCGCCGGATGGAACCGTGTTAGAGGCCACATTGGGATTGAAAACAACGCCAGGAAATGGAACCGTATGGTCGTCCGTGTCCGGACCATTAGTGGGGACGGCTACTCAAAGCACGGAAAAGATTGCCGTGAAAGTAGCGAAGAATTATTCTCCAGACGTGGAAAATTTTGATTATTTTTTCAGCATTGACAGCGAAGCCAGCGTGGTGGATGGACCCAGTGCAGGAAGCGCCATGGCGCTGCTGGTGGTGAGTTCACTGCGCGACCAAAAAATTCCCACGAATGTAGGGTTGACGGGAACCATCACCAACACGGGAGAAGTGGGCCCCGTGGGAGGAGTGTTTGAAAAAGCGAAGGAAGCATCCAAAAATGGAATCAAACTATTTCTCATTCCGCAAGGAGAGTCTAAACAAGTGGTTAAACTCCCGGATGGCGTGAAAAATATTAATTTGCCCGAGTACGCGTTGAAAGAATGGGGAATGAAAGTAGTTGAAACACGAACACTAGACGACGTGCTCACGTACGCGTTCACAAACATCGATACGATTGACATCAACCAAACCACTCCCGCGGAAACTCCTGCGTATATTCCTCCTAAAATTTCCACGAATCCGGTAGTGAGTCCGATGCACGAGCTCAATACGAAATTTATTGAACAAACAAGGGAAATCATGAAGCAAGCCCAAGCGGCATTGAACCAAACATTATTGGATGACGATGGGCTGATTGAAGTGCTCTCACGCACACTCGATGAGTCGGAAAAAACAGTGAATGAAGCCGAATTACTCACGCAGAATGGATACGAATATTCGGCGGGAAATTATACGTTTTTGTCCAAAGTCAACGCGTACTTTGTTCACGATGTCGCAGAAGACCCGGAACTCATTGATTTGGAAAGCGACGCATTGTTAGAAAAAGTAACGGAACTCGAAACAGTTGTGGAGAAACAACAAAAAATACTTGACAAAACGGTCCCCATTGAGGGAGTGGAATGGTATATTGCGGCGCAGCAACGATTAACGTGGGCACAATTAGAAATTGCTAAACTCAAAGACACTCCAACGATTATCGTGGTGACGGAGGATGCGATACACGCTCAAGCCGTTGAACGCGTGCAAAACTATGAGTTTGCCAAATCATGGCATGAATCGAGTCAAGAATTTTATGATATCGCGTTGAGAATGAGCACGAAAGGATTGAAAACACAATCCCCATTCGTGGATTATTACGCAGACTTCGTGAAGAATGCTCAAAATGGATTAGAAATTATTTCCACTGCGGAAGGAGAAGACGCTCAACGCCGATTAGATGCAGCCGTGTTGGACCAAGCGGGATTAAGACACTTATCCGCGGCGATGAACTCGGCTTCGGCGCTGGCACTCATTAACGCCACACTGGTTCAAAATGATTCGAATGCGGACATTCGACAAAAATTAGAAGAAACCATTGAATCATTAGACGAAAAAATGAACGCCCAATTAACGCGATATGCGTGGGCGCGATTGTATTTAGACCACGCCAAATATTATCTCAATTCGGCCAACTATTATGCGAATAATAATCAAGGAGCCGCTGCCGCGAGTAATTTGAGCAGCGGATTAAGCTTGGCCTTGCTCGCGGAAAACACGTATGAAGTGATTAAGGACGTGGATGATTATTACGCATCACTGCCCGCCTCACGCTTTACTATATTGGAAAACGGGGGCACGGGGCTTCCGGTTTCCACCACTAGTGGAAGCAGTAATGGAGTCGGGAACGGGGGAGTCATTCCTCTCTCGATTGGGGAGAATGGGGAGGGAAGCATTGTCGTCCAAGCCGGGCAAAATGAGATCCCCGTAACGGGAATTTTGCTGGCCGTGGCCCTATTCTTAGGCGTCGTGTTGATAGCCGCTAGCTTAACGCGAAGAGGTAAAAACGTGCTAGAAACCCCCTTGGAAAGCGTTTCCTTATCGCCCGCCCCTACAAGGGAAAGTAATGGCTTCACACTCTATCGTGTGGACCAATTAGAGGCCCAACTCATGGCCGCGAGGCAGGGATTAAGGCACGCAGAACACCAATACACTCAGGGAGGGGTTTCCCAGACGGCGTATGGGGAAATGACAAAACACTATCAAAACCAGATTCGAACGATTACCAAAGACTTGCGGGCAGCTAATAGTGAATTGCGAAAAGAACGGGCGAAAAAGCACGCCACACCCACTCCGGAAAAGAGCACATTGTTGGACAACCCCCTCTCCCCAAGGGAAACCAAAAGTAAAAAAATTACCAAAAAATGGCCCCCGAAGAAAAAAGCAAGCGCTACTAAAAAGACCAAAAAATAAGTGAGTGTATGGAAATCACAGAAACGCTTTACGTTACCACGCGCAACGAGTGGAGAAAATGGTTACAAAAAAATCATGCCAAGAAAAAAGAAATTTGGTTGATTTATTACAAAAAAAACTCGGGAAAAAAACGCATCCCCTATGTGGACGCGGTGAAAGAAGCACTATGCTTCGGATGGATTGATTCCACGGTAAAAGGAATCGATGACGAAAAATACGCTCAACGGTTTTCTCCACGAAAAAAAGGAAGCCCCATTTCTCCATTGAATTTGGAACTCATCAAAAAATTGCTCGATGAGGGAAAAATGACTCCTGCGGGAATGATTTATCTCACGGGAAACAAGGACGTGTCGAATGAGGACGCCCATGAGGAATTGAAAAAGAAACACGAAAAATTAGTTATTCCCAAAGACGTTGAAAAAGCATTGAAAAAAGACCCCGAAGTGTGGAAAAACTTCCAAGCGTTCCCCGAAAACTACAAACGAATACGAATCGGATGGTTGGACGTTCGAACGCCCACACGAATGGATGTGTACACGCAACGACTGAATTACTTAATCAAAATGACCAAGAAAAACAAGCGATTTGGGACAATTAGAGAATAAACTTTTCAAAAAAATGAAAACAAAATTAGTAAGAGAAAAAGTGTAAATGAAACAAGGGATTTGCATCCCCTGCCTCATTTTTGAAGTTAAGAAATTTATCCGAATAACCCTGCAAGACCGGCAGCGGCTTCTTCTTCTGATTTCTTTTCTTCTTGCTTAGGCTTTGCTTCAGCTTTGTGCTCGGCGTGCGCAGCGGGTGCGGCGGCGGGAGCGGCTGAGACAGCGGCCTTTGCAATGGCGTCATCAATGTTGACGTTCTTGAGACTCGCAACGAGTGCCTTCACGCGGGCGGAATCGACCGTAATTCCGGCAGCTTCCAGCACCTTCGTGACGTGCGCTTCGTTAATCTCTTTCTTAGCTGAATGCAAAAGCATTGCACTATAGACGTATTCCATGGCATGTCACCTCAGTTTTGTTGTGTGTCCCAACCCACTTTTTGAAAAAATGGGAAATGACTGTGAGAGCCTTTTTGAGAAAAAGCCTCGGGAAAAACCCGAATGCTTTTAGCAAAGGCATTTGTAAAGCCAGTAATTGAATCAATTACTGGGCGTCCTCCTTGACGTGTGATTTGATTTCCTTTGCCGCATTTTCGGCTTTGGCAAGAATTTCTCCAACCGTTGCTTCCGTGAGAACATTTCCATCCAATGCGACTTGCTTGGCTTCGCGGAAAGCTTTGGTGATGATAACAGGCGTTGACTTGTCGTTGAACACGAACGCGTTCACAGCCAAATTGAATGCCTGTTGTTCAGCCTTCACGAAGTTAGCGAAGACTTCGTCCTCATCAATGTTTAACACTGACGCAGGATAGAGTTGTCCTTTCTCCGCGACGTGAGTTAATGACAAGCGTAATTTGATGGGCTTAATTCCAAACTTTCCCAACACGTTCACCACAGGAGCGGTAATCGCTTCTCCTTTGTGCGTGACAATCTTGTCTTCCATCACAGCAATCGTGGCACCTTGTACGCGCACGTTTAATCCGGCGCCTTTCAAGTCAGACAACGCAGGTCCGGGAGGCAAACCAGTGTCTCCGGCAGGAATGACAATATCGTCGGGAGCAATCTGTCCTTCTTTGGCAGAAACTTTACCGGATGATTGTTTAACGAGTGCAAATAATTCAAAGGGATTGACTTTGGAGAACAACACGGCCGTGGAACCCTTCAAGTCTTTGGTTAATGAATCATCCACGCCCGCTTCTTTGAGGGCACGCTGAATGATTTTGCGCTTTGACACCGTAACGTGAGCTTTTCCAGCTAAACGGACTTTGAGTTGACCGTGCAAATTGGCCGGGAATCCGGACAAGTCAGCGACTCCCACGACAGGATATTCTTTAGCTAATTGTTTCAATCGTGAAACTTCCGAGTGCTTCCATTTCTTGGTGTGAGTAGTCATGCGGCACCCTCCGTTTCAGCTTGCTTTCCGCCCACTTTGACGGGAGAAGACATCGTCATCTTGAGTAAGACTGATTTCACATTCACGGACTTGTTCCCAATCGCGGGGAGAACAGCCTGATACACTGCCAGCGTATTTTCGGCAATCTTATCATCATCCATTTCCTCTTTACCTACGGAAATGTGAACAAGGGGCATGTATTTTCCTTTCTTGTTAGAAACTTTCACCACGCTTCGCAAGCGAGCAACCTGGGCTTGAACTTGCTTCAAATCATGAGTAACGGGTTTAGGCATACGGTTCTTAGGCGCGAGTGTTTGTCCCAAAAACTTTCCAACGGTTAACATGACCGGTCCTTCAGACAAGAAACCCACATACTCGTTGAGCATTTCGGCTAATTGTTTTTTGTTGATGGACTTGATTTCATCTTCCATGATGACGCGATCAACCACGGTTTTAGCTTGAGAAGCAAATTCTTTATCGCGAACAAATAATGCCACTTTACCATCGCCTTTTCCAACAGGGTTGGGCAATGCCACGTCGACATCCACTTGGTTTTCGGCTTTCTTAAAATCAATATTTTTGAAATTAATCGTCAAGTCAATCGTCTGCTTGAATTTTCGTTTTTCGGCCGTCTGGCGAAGCGTTGAGAGTGCACTTAACACTTGATTTTTTTCCATACTGAAAAACCTCCCACTCTCGAGTGGTTGGCGGCTTTCCATTCTGGGTAGAATGAGAAAGTAGACTATTTTCGAAGGGGAATGATTAAAAAGGAAGGCGTTAGCCCGAGCGAACCCGCTATTTTAGGGTTATTGGCCTTTAGAACCGGTTTTCCCGGTTTTGCGCGGAGAGAGGACTTCTTGATAGACGCGAGAAACTTCTTTTCCGATGCGGTCCCAGGACCAAATGACCTGATCTAAGTCAAATGTAGGGAGGGGTTTTTCGAAGGAGTGCATGATGCCCTTGGCTACTTCTTCGGCATTGTCGGGGTTCTCAATGCCTATGGCCGCGCCTACTTTTACGAGGTCTTTCATCGCACTCGAATGAGTAGCAATAATGGGACACTTCGTCGCAGCAGCCATCCCGTATACTAATCCTTGACTCTCGGAATCAGCCATGAGTGAAAACACGTGGGCGTTGGAATAGAGACCAATGATCATGTCGAGTTTCTCAAATTGAATGTGTCCATGAAACGTGACGTGGGATTGAATGTTTAATTCGGCAGCTTGTTTTTCGAGAGCACCGCGTTCCACTCCGTCTCCCACAATGTGCAACGTGGCATCGGGGTATTTTTTCAGGACGAAAGGAAGAGCAGCTATGAGGCGGTGAACCCCTTTTTGTTTGACTAATCGCGCGACCGTGAGAATCATATGAGGGATTCTTTTTTTCTTCGCGGAAGAAAAACGTTTAACGTCAATTCCATTTGGAATGAGCGTATATTTTTGGGGATCAATATTTATTTTTCGCGTGAACAAATCATATTCATAATCGGAAACACAAATGAGTTTGTCAATTTTGGCGCCGAGCGCGTGATAGTATACATTAAGCAATGGGTGCAGCATTTTTCTCCAAGGAGAAGATGAAATGGAACTCGCTCCCGTAATGATTAATTTTTCATTATTTTTTTTAGCAAGAACCGCTAGCATGGTGGGGAGGGAATTGTATCCGTACGCGTGAATAATATCGTGATGCGACTCCCTGAGCGTGCGATAAAGTTCCCACGAAAAATAGAATGCACGATTAGGAGAAAAGCCAGGGAATTCGGTGAGGGATAATCCATCGTACGTCACACGACCGGCTGGATTTTCGTGGGGAACACAATATACTTCAACCTCGTGCCCTTCTTTTTTCAGGTATTGGGCCAAGTAATACACGGACTGTTCCACCCCTGCCGTGTTGCGGCGAAGGGTGCCCGGACAGACAAAAACGATACGCATAGGGGTAACATACGTATACGATTCCCCAGCATTGAAAAAGATGCTGGTTCATAATCAAAATCATGAGCACCATATTTCTAACCGGGGGAATGGGCAATATTGGAAAACGCATTCTAACGATACTCGCAGAAAAGCACCGGATTATTGCGTTAGGTTACCGCAAGCAGGGAATTCAACACCCTTCCATTGAGTGGGTGACTGGTGATATTCGGCGGCCGGAGAGCTACTTGAACTATTTGAAAAAATGCGATGTGTTGGTGCACTTAGCGGCCGATGTATCAAACACTTCGTCATTGCTCCATGAGACGAATGTGCGTGCGACCAACGAATTAGTATTGAGCGCGAGACAAGTAGGCTGCAAAAAAATAATTATTTTTTCCAGCGCAGCCGTGACACAAGATTTTTTGACACCGTATTCGCGTTCCAAAAAAATAATGGAAGAAGAATTATCACAAATGAATATTCCAATGATTGTGGTGAGACCAACTCTGGTGTACAGCAAAGGATCCAACTACTTGCGGGGAATGGAGCATTATCTCCACTTGCCCCTGCCGTTTGTCCCACTGCCTAACGGAGGGAATGCGGATTTGCGTCCTATTCATGTGGAGGACGTGGGAAAAGCCCTTCTGCGGGTGATTGAGGGGCCCGTTCCCCCAAAATTTTGCGTGTATGATTGGGCATCACGTGAATCATTTACATTCGGCCAGGCACTCGCCCTCATTGCCGAAAAGAGAGGAATCACAAAACCATTGGTGAGCATCCCTCATGCGCTCCTGGGAGAGAGTTATTTGTTGGCGCAAAAAATAGGATTACGTTTGCCATTGCGTTTTATTCAATTAGCGGCGCAGGGGTCTAGTTACCACGTGAACCCTCGCTCGTTTGAGCAGGATTATCATTTTGTTTTCCGCGAACCCGACAAAGGGTTCAGGGACTGTATCGAATAGTTGCGTGCGAAAAAATACTAAAAAAAATGGAATGGGGATGCGCACTAGTTGAGCTGCGCATCGTATTTGCCATCTTTGAAATCCATTTGAGCTTGCTTAGCGTGTTTTCCATCAATGGTGATTCCCATCGAGTTGCATGTTCCAATAATTTCACGGCATGCGCTGCGCAAGGTGTATGAATTCAATTTACCCATTTTCATTTCGGCAATTTTTTTGACTTGTTCAAACGTAAGGTTTCCTTTGACTTCCGTCTTAGGATTGCCCGCTCCCTTGTCGGCCTTGGCTTCCTTTGTAATAATAGCACTCGTGGGGGGACTTCCAACCGTAATCGTATAATTCTTGGACTTGTCCACGTCCACCACTACCGGAACTTTCATTCCAGCAAATGCTTTGGTTTTATCATTAATTTCTTGGACAATTTTTCCCACATTCAATCCTAAGGGTGCCAACGCAGGACCTAATGGAGGCGCGGGGGTGGCTTTTCCACCATCAATCATAATCTTAATTTCGGGCATGTTTTCACAATCCTAGAAGCGATTTAGTAACAGCTAACAAGGAATTCCTGAAAAAGACTTATAAATGGCGGCTCTCACTGTGCCGTCCGGGGAGCATACCCTGGAATATGGAGCACGTTGACGGTAATGAAATAATATACAAAATAGGCGGGATAGGCCATGTCGCGAGCCAGGGAGAGAAAAAGAAAAGTCAACCCTTCGGCAATCGTGCACTTTCGTCCGCGCAGCGTCACGAGGAAGCGAACCCCCGCATATCCTACTATCCCTGCGATAATGCCTGACCACCCCAGCAAGAAGTATCCTGCCAGGAGGAGGATCCAGGCAACACTGCTCATGAACGAATGCTTCGCCCATTCTTTCCCAAGAAAGGAAATAGTTTTACGTGGAAAACGACGGAAGAGGAGCATATCATCCTTGAGATGGCGCAGGTTTTTCCACACCGAAATAGGAGCAATAGACTTGGCCGGGTGGTACGTCACCACGTCCGGAACAAAAACAATCGGCCCCTTCGTCAATGACTTAAATGCCATATTCGTGTCTTCGCGCCAAAAATAAAACTCAGGATCATAATAATTAAAACTTTCAATAACCGCACGTCGATAATGCGTGTTGCAACCAATGTATACTCCTCCATGCAAATTGACGGGAGCATTCGAAAAAAGAGGCTTGCTTTCATCCGTGATGACTTTTCCTTCAATACCAACCGCTTCCGGATGTTCATCAAACGCTTTTTTTATTTGCGACAACCAATTGGTTTGAGGAAGCGTATCCTCGTCCGTGAATGCGATAATATCCCCGCGCGCACGTTCAAAACCAAGTATTCGTGCTTTAGCCGCGCCCTGGTGTCCCTGGGAAATGAAAACACAATTCTTTATTTTTTTAGAAAAACGATCCACTACCTCTTTGTTTTCACGCGCATTGGCATCATCAATAACTATTAATTCCCACTTATCCGATGGATAATCTTGTTCGCTGATGCGCAGCAATGCCTTTTCGAGCAAATCCCAACGCTTGAAGGCGGAGAGAATAACACTAATCTCTATTTTCTTCTTGGCACGTGAAACAAGCGATGCTGTCTTTCGAGCAGTCATGCAGGAAGATGCAATGGAATAAGATATAAATCATGACCGCATTCGTTGAGAAAAGCGATGATTGTACTACGCAAACGCGGCAAAATCATGGCACGGGGGAAATGCACCAGTGATTCGTTTCCTGCGTGGAAAAACCACACGATTCAAGGGTGGGACAAAAAGCAGGGTATGCCAAAAGGGTTTTGGTTTGAAGATTTTGAAGAGACAAACGTATGGTTGTACAATCTCCCGTTTCCATTCCGCGAGATAATGATTCGCGATTACGAGCAATGGTGATGGGTGTTGCTTCGGGAGAAAAATTATCCGTGGAGGAAATGGCATCATTAATCACCCAATACGATAATTCTCCCCCGCATTCGGGATAACACGTGAGGGGGGATTCAATGAATGATGGAAGCGTGTCGATTTCACTCCCGTAAAGTGTATGAATGTCTCGCTCCCCGGCGAAGTCAACAAACTTTGCCGCGGAATAAACACTTGTAAGAAGGAAAAGCAACACGAGAAAAGGAACCGCGCGGTGAATAATCCCTCTGGTAAATGCGGGATGCGCACTCAGGATGCCGTGAATGCCAATGAGAAAGAAGTATGTGACATACGTGACCTGGTGAGGTTGGTTGAAGAAAGGAATGAGCGCAGGAATGCCAAGGAGAGTAATCACTCCCAACACGGCATGACTAGTCCACCATCCCGAGAGCGGATGTGATTGGTCGCGGGAGCGGAATGCAAGGAAGAGTAAAATAATCACCGAAACCACGTGAAAAAAATTTGTAAAAATATAACTCGCTTCCAAGTGATAACCCACGTACGTGGATAATAGCAAATCCTTCTTCGCCTGAAAGTAAGGAATGAGCCACGGACTACTGAGTAACACACTCAAGAGGATGGGAGTGCTATTCTTCCAGGAGTTATTGGTAAACGTTAGCACGGAAAAAATTCCCCACGCGAGCAAAGCCATGGTGAAAACAGCGGGGTGAGAAATCATGAGAAGAGAAAAAAGAAACCCAATCCAAAATAGTTCATTCCACGAGAGGGGTTTGTTAAAATGATGGATAATCATTCCCAGAATAGGAATGAAAAAAAACCAACCCGTTAATTCAGGAAAACGACCCGTTTCGAATAACCAATTAATAGAAAGCGGATTGAAAAAAACGAGCGAAACCAAAATAATCGTTTGAAAAAAATTCTTTACTAAAAAACGATGAACCAGGAAAATGATTCCAACGACCAACAAAAATGCACTTACCATCATTGCAGGAAGGATGGTCTGAGAAACGTTTACCCATTGGAGAAATTGCATGATGGGAAATGCAATCAAAAAAAATCCAGGAGGATAGGTGGCAAAGAGAACATAACCCACCCCATAATTCCATTGTTGCGTGAGGCCGCCCCATCCAATGGTTTGAAAGAAATGAAGCTTAACCGCGTGGGTGAGGACATCGGTCATGGGCCACATCGTGAATTGCGCCCATAAATTACGAAAAACAACCACCATCGGAATGGCAGCGATAAGCACACTCACTAATTCAAGGTGTTTGCGGAGGAGAGACATATACGTGTAGTGCGCGCATGAGTATTATTGCTTTTCGGCTGCCGCACTAATAATAAGGGAGTGACACGGGTCATTTCCCCCGAGGAAGCGATTCAATACACTCACCAATGGAATTTTTTTCCCCGCACCTAGACGAGCAAAGGAAATAGTTGTATATCCGGCGCGGCGCAGCCAATACACCCACGTCCGGAGGCTCTGATTATTGATGTGCGTGTAATCATTCAAAAAAACAAAGGAGGGGGCCCAATAATTGGTAATCGTAAAAACAATGCGTGGAGATTTTTGGATGAATCGCGAAAAAAAATCAGGAATATCGTCTGCGGGAATATGCTCAAACACTTGTTTAGCAACAATTACATCTTCGCGGGGAGGTAGCTTATTCCATACGTGCGTGTCCACATCGGCTTTGGGGTCACTATCAATGTGTACACCGTGTAACCAGTAGATGATAATTGAGTAGAAAAAACCCGATTGTGTGCACCCACCTCAATAATCGTGCACGGTGATGAAGGCAGTCGAGAAATGATGGCGTGCTCCTCATTCATTGAAAGTAAGGGAACGTCATGCCATTGCCGGGGAACGTCGCACGTATACTCATCATAATCTGACCAGCTGATGACGCGGGATGATGGATAATGGGGCATTTTTTTAGTAGACATTTTGTTTCCCAATCGTTCCTTTTTCAAAATACTCATTCTCGCTGCCCACTTTATCTAAATCATAGTCTTTTTTCTCAATAATACTCCGCGCGGCCAAGATTCCCATTTCGAGGGAATGATCCTGATTCGTATAACGAAAACGACCGGGTCGACCAATGTATTCCAGGTTGGTGAATTGATTCAAATAATTCTTTACCACATCCAAATTTTTCTCATAACCAATATTGTATACCGGGTACACGTTCGTCTGGCGGTGGAGATACGCATTCTCCACTTCGTTCATGGACAAGAATCCTAGTTTGTTCAACCAGAAAACCGTATCCTGCAAGAGTTTCTCTTTAGAAGCATTCCAAATCTCATCCCCTTCCCAGCAGAAAAACTCAATCATCAAGGATGTTTTTCCAGGCGGAGACATTTTTTTACTAAAATTATTCATTTCAGCAATTCGACCAAATGGAATTTCTTTAGGAGGAAAATAAATCCATTGGTCAGGACTCACGCTCGGCTTGTTAATCGTAATAAACAAATAAACCTGGGAGCGATAGCGCAAACGTGACGCGGCTTCTAGCACATCGCGCGGGGGCGCAGGGCTCATGAGTTTAACAAACTCCGTCATGGGGATAGAAGTGAGTAAATGCTCTGGAGCGAATGTTTTTGTTTTGTCTTTCGTTTTAATGTCAACGCTGACAATTTTATTATTTTCATGATGCACCGCCGTTGGAACAGATTCTAAATGAAACGTGTTTGTTTTTTCGACTTTTTTCTTGATAGCCTCGTAAATGAGACCCGTTCCCTCATCCGGGTAATAGAATTGGTCCACGAGCGTTTTCACATCTTTGGATTTCAATAATGCTTTTTTGAGGATGGCCGTAAGACCGAGACCCTTGATTCGCTGCTGCGCCCAATCAACGGAAATGTCTTTGCAGGGAATACCCCAGACTTTCTCCGTGTAATTAATCATATTTACTTCGGCCAATGTTTTTCCGAAATTGGCAATCGCATAATCCTCGAACGAATTCATTTTGCGCGGGGCAATCTTTGAACGGGCTTTTTCAAAACCATAATCCGTTACCGCGCGAATCAAATTAATCGGACCAAATTTTGTCAACACTTCCATAATATCATTCGGATACTTGAACAATTTTCCATTGGCATAAAATCGCGTGAATCGGTTGACGAGAATCCATTTCTCTCCTAATAATTCCTCAATGAACGTGTACAAGTATTGGTTTTTGGAAAAAAAACGATGCGGACCAATGTCGGTTTTGAAACCACCAAACTCCATGGTGCGAGCCAGGCCGCCTACTTGATTATTTTTTTCAACAAACTCAAACGAAATATTTTTTTTGTAAAGCTCCATTCCCGCCGCCATGCCTGAGGGGCCAGCGCCCAGAATGAGGACAGTGGGTTGAGCAGTCATGCGTATTATTCTCCGACCACACGTTATAAAAGATGGTAAAGAAACTACCAGCCATAGCGCATGGTTTTAATGAAATAATAGATGTCCCAGGGCAATTCTCCCGTTTTAATGTCGCGAACCAACCGGCGAATCAAGAACTTGGGATTAAGCATATTTTCTTTGTAAAACTTGTTATAGAAAGCAAACACCTTTTCATATGTCAAATTAGGATGCTTGTACACTTTAGCGGGAGCATGAAAGACAAACTCTTCCCAGTTGAATGATTGAACAATACCCTTCTCGACCCATTCACGATACAATGGGGTTCCCGGCAAAGGCATGAGGATTCCTGCTTTAGGAATATCCGGCTCCAATGACTTAGCAAAATTAATGGTCTCCTGCATGGTTTCTTCCGTGTCATCCGGGAGGCCGAGCATGAAGAAGCCGAGCGTTTCAAGACCTGCTTTGCGAGCCATGGCAAATGCCTCGCGTCCCTGTTGGAGAGTAATCCCTTTTTTGATTCCATCCAAAACTTTTTGATTACCGGACTCCATTCCAAAACTCACGCGATAACAACCCGCCGCTTTGAGTTTGTTCAATAATTCCTGGTCCACACTATCCACGCGGATACCATTGTAAATATTCCAAGGAAACTTGAGGCCGCGTGACACAATCAAATCACATATTTCTTTCGCGCGCTGCTTGTCGGCAGAAAACATGTCATCCCAAATATGAATTTCCTTGAAGCCGCATTTGAGCATGTATTCCATCTCATCCACCACTCGTTTCGCGGACTTGGAACGCCATTTGATAGTGAACACACCCTTATTGCAGTACGTGCACACGTACGGACAACCACGGCTCGTCTCCATCGCACCTACCGGATTTTTTCGTGAAGTCAAACGAGGAGTCACATACTTTGTCAAATCATACAATTGCCATGCCGGCAAGGGAAGTTCATCTAGATTTTGAATAAACTCCTGCGTCTGATTAATGAAAACTTCTCCCTTGTGGCGATACGATAATCCATTAATTTCATTGAGAGGTTTACCCATCACAATATCCGCGAGCGTGATTTCGCCTTCACCAAAAATAGCAGCATCAAATTTAGATTCATGAAGAACACGAATGGGCTCATTAGATGGATGAGCACCCCCGGTCATCATGAAAGCGTTGGGGACTTCTTGCAATGCAATATCACAAATTTGTTTCGCTTCCGGAAAAAGCGCGGTTGTACACGTAATGGCAACCGCGTGCGGTTGATACTCGCGGAGTGTTTTTTCCAAATCAACTTTTGGATGAGGGGAAATACTCAAATCAATAATTTTAGCATCGTGTCCCTTTTGCAGCACCACTCCTGCGAGCGTGGCAAGAGAGAGGTAAGGAATGTGGGGAACAGCCACGCGGATTTTCGATTTGTTAAAAACATCTAATGCCGCGTGGGGAGTGACAAAAAGAATGCGTCGCTTTTCATTCGTAATATCGGCAAGCTTATTGGGAACATTTTCCTTGCACGCGAGAGAGTTATCAATTTTGATGAATCCAAACTTGTCGTGAATATTGGTGTCAGCCATTATACACGTACGCATACAAGATTTATATGGCTTCTTGGAAGAATAACCACGTTAAATAATTATTCTTTAATCACACGAATATGTTCCGCTTTAATGGTCACGGGAATCTTAACAGTGGCTTCGAGCAACTCCACGGTGACTTCTTCCTTGTTATCATTCACGCGAATCACACGGGCCTTTTCTCCTTTGAAGGGGCCTGAAATGAGTTCGACTTTTTGATCGGGCTTAATACTATCCATCAATGGTTTGTTGGACAAAACACCCGTGAGTTCTTCAATCTTGACTTGCCCGGAAACCACGCCGCGTCCTTTGACTAAATTGTTTCCCACAATGCCACGTTGGACCGTGTTTTCATCATTGGCTTCGACCATCACATAGCCTTTCAACCCCGGCATGACGGTAATGGAATAAATTTCCAATCCTTCTTTCACGGCTTTCGCTGCCAAAATATCAGCGACTAATGATTCTTGTCCTGTGGCCGTGCGGATGGTGTAAATCATTGTTTTTTCCTCGAGCGGGTAGTACCATGCTGTTTGATAGAGTAAAATGGACGGCAAATCCTTAAAAAGGAAGGGATGGACCCCTCACGAAGAGGTGCGTACAATGAAATTAATGAGCTCGACCACGAAGCCTAGCACGCCCAACACGGCAATACCCAGCGCGGTGATGCGGAGCATGGTAATATACTGCGGGGTATCCGGCTTCTTACTCACCGTAAAAATACGCTGCGCCGACGTGAAAAACTCTCCAATCATTTCCTGAGGCTTGAATTCCATACAATAGAAAAGTGGAAATGGGTTTAAAAGAGACTCCTTTCTGGGAAAAAGAAAAAATAGGCTTCCAGTCAAAAAGAAAACCACGGGTACTGTTTCGCAGTACCCGATACCGATCCGCCAGATGCACAACGGCCTTTTACAAAAAGGCCGGCGAAAAGACGTGGGATGATGACATCATCCCACTATACCGATCCGCCAGATGGATAATGGCGCGAGTCTATTCGGTGAACTCAATGTCCAAGTCTACCTTGGCGGATTCTTGTCCGGGAGCGGGTCCATCTAAGAAAGGAATTTTTCCCCCGGCAATCACGACCATAGCTTGAATGTGGGAGCGGGGCATTCCTTCATCAATCATCGCCCCCCAAATAATGTGCGCGTTTTGATCAATACGTGAGCCAACGACTTCCACAATCATTTCAGCCTCGCGCAGGGTCATGTCTGTTCCACCCACCACGTTAATTAGTGCGCGATTGGCACCGGAAATATCCACGTCCAACAAGGGAGATGTGAGAGCGTTCTCCACCGCTTCAAGGGCACGCGCGTCACTGGCTTTATCGGCTTTACTTTCGCCCAAACCAATCAACGCGGCACCGCCTTTCGACAAAATGGTTCGCAAGTCCGCAAAATCCAAGTTAATCAAACCCGGCTTCGTGACCATTTCGGTAATTCCTTTGACCGCGTTCACGAGTACTTCATCCGCGACCTTAAATGCAGCATTCACGGGCAAGTCGGGAGCAATCTCCAAAATTTTGTCATTGGGAATAATGATAACCGTGTCCGCCTCTTTGCGCAAGCGATTCAATCCTTCCAATGCATTCTCAATGCGCGCGCGTCCTTCTACCGTAAATGGAAGCGTGACCACTCCCACGGTGAGAGCGTTTTGAGATTTAGCAATATTGGCAATCACCGGAGCCGCACCCGTACCGGTTCCTCCGCCCAATCCGCAGGTAATGAAAACCAAATCGGCACCATTCAATAATTCCTTCAACTCATTTTCACTTTCACGCGCAGCCGCCTCTCCCACGGAAGGGTCGGAACCCGCTCCTAAACCGCGTGTTAATTGCCGGCCAATCAAAATTTTTCGATGAGCATTAATGTGCAACAATGCTTGTGCATCCGTATTTACTGCGTACGTTTCTCCACCCTCTAACCCTACTTCGCTTAAGCGTTGAACCGTGTTCGTTCCTCCCCCGCCTGCACCAATGACACAAATCTTAGCATGGGTTTCCTGAATAATGGCCTTCAATGCTTCTTCATCCTTCAATTGCTGCTCCGTCTTCTGCATGGGAGAAGCCGGCCCCGCGTTGGTGGGGTGAGATATCACAGCACCGGAGGGGGTATACCCGTATTGTCCCGCATTCAGGTTCTGGACTTTGTTCACTCGGTCAAAAAAGCTACTCATTTTCATATCCCCCTCAGTATCTCATTAACGGTTTAACACCGGATTCGAGACTATTACGTCTTTTTGGATATTAAAACCATGCCCACTTTCAACGTGTTAAACGTGCGAGGATTATTAACCGGCCACCCGTCTCCAGTAGTATGGACCGAAACGCGGTGCTATTCACCATTGGAATTATCCTCGCTTCATTGGGAATTATTTATTGGATTGCTCAATGGGATTTACCATTAGTGAACACGCCCAACACGAGCCAACCCGTCTGGGTGCTCATGCAACCCCAAAAATGCGCCGAAATTCCCTGGAGAAAGGACTGGTCCCTCCAACACGGAAAAAACTATGCGGATTTTCCACTGGAAAGCGAATTGAGCGTGCTCCAAACCTATTATTCAACGAAAGGAATAACCATCCTGGATGCCACATTCACGTATCAATCAACGAATGAAACATGCACCGCGTGCGGGTGCCCCGAACCATTCGTGTTTGCACTCTACGTCAACCCCACGGACGCGGCAAGACTATCCGTGTCCGGATTCACGATTCTGGATAACACGAATCCATACATTTTCACCGGACCATTGTTCCGACAATCGATATCACAACCCGTTTCAAGCGTACTCACAACGGACTGTGAAAAATTATTCTCCACGAACACGGGATTAGACGCCTTGTTGGGAAACAAAAAAGAATCATGCTACGTGCAAGCCGCGATTAGTGCGCGCGACGCGAGGGTGTGCGAAAACATTTCCACCACGCAAGTAAGGAACACGTGCATTAGTGAAGTCGCCGTATCGCGACGCGACGCTGAATTATGCGAAATCATTCCCGAAAAAAATTCTTCCGCGTACGCAAGTTGTATTTCAGGAGTAGCGGGAATCGCTCAAAATGCAACGTTGTGCACTCGCATTAGTGATGCCCCTGCGAAACAATGGTGTGAATTAGGAGCAAAACCAAAGTAACCAGTAGAAAAAATTATTTTATCGCGCAAAAAATGTCTCACGATACACTCATCAAATTATTCACGCGATAATTCGAACAATTCCACAAAATCTTCCGGTTCAAGCAAGAATACTTTCTCGTCTGCAATATCCAACATTTGAATCGCCCGCGTAAACTTTTCACGCGAAACGCCTGCCACGGGATGTTTTTCCAATTGTTTGGATGCGTTCGAAACGGTTTTGTTCTTGAAACGAAAAAGCGTTTTCAACCACGAAACAAAAACAGGAAAATCACGAATAGGAGGAATTTTTTTGCGGGCTTTCAACGAGAGAATAGCCGAGAAATGATTGGGAACCGGAAAGAATGCTTTGGGAGAAACTTTTTTCACAATCCGACCATCATATTGGTATTGCGCAATCACGGAGAGGGGGTGATACTCACTGCTCCCGGGAGGAGAAAGTATTTTGTCCGCAAATTCAAATTGCCAAATAAAACTTCCCTGAACAAAACCATGCTCAAATAGTGAATACATGATGTCATCCGAAATAGCATACGGTGGTGCGGCCACGACTTTTGAAAATGAAATAGTCGACAAATCAATGGACAAAAAATCTTTCTCAATGATATCAACATTCTTGGCGGAGGAAAATTTTTCACGCAACACTTCACAAAGCTCGGGGCGCAACTCTACGGCGTATGTTTGACCGCACAACTCGGCAATTTTCTCCGTTACAAAACCAGTGCCCGCGCCAATTTCGAGTACGCTATCCTTTTTCGTGAGGTCTGCACTCGCTACTAAATCCTCGGCATTCTTCTCATCCACTAAAAAGTTTTGGGAATATTTTTTCTCGGGAAAAAAACCCGCGGAAACCATGGATTTTTGCAATTCGTCTAAGCGACTCACAACGTGTCACCGGGTGAATCGTTTTCGTTTGAATTCATCTTCCACTTGCGGGGGGCGCACAAACAAATAGTGCTTCTGGTCCCCTCCCAATTCATTCATGATGTGCCGGCGGAAAATGGACAAAGGTGACGTGAGAAACTTGATGCGCGTCTCAATATCCTTAAATGATTCAAATGGTTTCGTTGCTCGTTCACGCAGGATATCATCTAAGTGTTGCTTTCCCACGCCGGGAAGCAATTCTAATTGATGACGTTTAAGTGAAATGCTCCCCGCGACATTGAAAAATTGGACAAATCGCTTCTCATTCAACTCAACAATTTTTTCAACGGCCTTTTCCAATTCGGATTTGGCATTATTGGTCAAGTTTTCATACGTGATGCGCTGCTTAATATGATCAATTTTTTCCCGGGTTTCACGACCAATGTACACCTCTTCCATAGGCTTCAATTCCACGGAGGGTTTGGGAACAACTTCTAACAGTGTAAAAAAACTCGTCCCGATGACGATGGCAAGGGGTTCACTCTTGAAGCTCGAGCTCTTTCCATGCGGGAGAAAATCCAAAACCAGGGCTTTTTCTTCATTCATAGTGTATCACGGGTCAAACATCCTATATATGGATTGTGTGCAATGCCCCCGAAAAAAAGGGAACACGCGCAACCAACGAATTAGGAACTGGGAGCGTGCTTCTTGGTTAATTCCAAGGCTACCGAAAGCGCGCTATCGGGAACCGAACCGGGTTTGGAGAGAAGCAGTTTCATACTTTCCAAATCTTCGGGAAGAAAATCAACAATTTTCACCGCGAGATCTTCGGTCATGTTTTCAAGATTCATTAAATTGTTATACAAACTCTCGGCCTTGTCACTCGACAACTTGGCAAACTTGGTGGCGTAATCCAGTGTCTGCGTTTGCTCATAGGTGGCTTCTTTCGTCGAATAGTCGCGCGCGGACAATAATTCCTTGACGTGGGAAAGGGAAACCGGTTTCTTGGATAAGAGTTCTTTACCAATCATAACGCATCACTCGTTCAATCAATTACGCGGCCTCGGTCGCGGACATATTGTGAATTTCTTTCAAGTGAATCGGACTCACAACGAGTTCACAATCTTGACTGCCTTGCTTCACGGCCACCCGCACGGCGCGGCCCTGCATTCCTAACACCGTGCCCGTGAGTCCGTGGAATCGGCGGAAAGGCATTCCCTTGTGAATAGTACCATTAATGACAATCTGCACTTTATCTCCTTCCGTGTACGTGCGCAACAATTGCGTCACGGTGGGGCGATTTTTACTTCCTGTAATTTTTGCCCTTGTCTTCGCGCGATATCCTCGTGCTTTTTTTCCAGCCATAGTTTTCAACCCATCTAAAACTTGATATACGAAAAGGAAAGAGAAATCTTTAATAAGGCGACGCGAAGCCAGGGGAAAATACCACTCAAGGGTGCTCAAACACACCCCCCACCAAAAAAGCACAATCTTGGACAAACTACTTCAACATTAAAACAGGGGGTGGGTTGTGAATGGGGGAATGCTCCTTCCTCTTGTACGGGTTGCCTTGTTTCCTATCCTTTGGCCCATTTCCTCGGTTATTGACGGTTTTTGACCATTTAAATAGCTTTAAAAAGGGGTCGAGTAGGAAGACTCTATATAAAGGCCCTTTTAAAGCGCGGATTTTCCTCGCTTTTTTCAAACGGCCGGTTGGGAGTTGGTTGAATATGAGTGAAGGTTCCGGACAGCAATTCGAACAACATTCGTTTGTCCACAAGGGAAGGACCATTGATTACGCAATCGTCAACCTCGTCGCGAGCGGCGGATTAAACGCTAATCTTGATTTGTACAACCTCGCCATGTCCGTGCCCAACATCGAGTATGAGCCGGAACAATTTCCAGGAGCCATTCTCAAAATGAAAGAGCCTAAAGTCTCGATGCTCTTATTCAAAAATGGAAAAATCATCTGCTCGGGTGCTTCTGCCCAATCACAGATTGACGTGGCCATCAAAAAAGCCAACAAAATGATTAATGAAATTCAACCCAGCGTAAAAATTCTCAAAACAATCGAATACGAAGTCGTGAACCTTGTTGCAACGGGAAACTTGCACCAAAACTTGGATTTGTTCGCCACGGCGATGCAGTTGGAAAATGTGGAATACGAACCGGAACAATTCCCCGGAGCCATTTTGCGCATGGACGATCCTAAATTGACCATGTTGTTATTCAAAAACGGTAAAGTGATTTGCGCGGGTGCCAAAAATGAAAAAGAAATGATCCGCGGACTTGAAACCGCCGATGATTTAGTGCGCGGAATGAAATCCGGTGCCACTCCCCGCAAGAAGAAAGCGGAAATGGAAGAAGAAGACGAGGAAGACGACTTCGATGACGATGAAGAAATGGAAGCCGCTCCCGCGCCCGCACCTGCTGTGAAAACAGCTCCTGCCAAGAAAGCACCCGCGAAGAAAGCACATGTGGTTGAAGAAGATGAAGACGAAGAGGAAAAAGACGATAAAGAATCCGATGATGACGACATGGATGAAGAAGAAAACGAAGACGAAATAGACTTGTCCCCCATCAAAGGAAAAAACCGCAAACGACCCGTGGTCGTGGAAGAAGACGAGGATGAAGACATAGAAGAAGAGGAAGAAAAGGAAGACGACGAGGATAAACTTTAATTTTCCCGTCTTCCCCCCAACCTTTATAACCCTTTTCGAAGGGTAAATAGTTTGATTGACGGCCATACAGGCGTGGTCCCACCCGGTCCCTTTTCGAACCCGGAAGTGAAACGCGCACTGGTGGACCGTGGCACTGGGATTTTTCTTGGAGCCGCACCAACGCTGTCAATCATCATTTTTTACACACCATAAGTCGTCAGAATTGCCATCGATGGAAAGGCGATTCCACTTTATTTCTGCAAGTCCAAACCCGCGCTGCGCAATCACTTTTTTTTTCTAAAAGCTTAATCAAAAAGCAGCCGTGGGATTGCTAGCAATCCCACTATACCGACCCGCCAGATGGATAATGGCGCGAGTCACACTTTATAATCCGGCGCAGCGTGTAGACTACTATGGATACCCTTGCTACTACCCCTGCCTCATCAACCGCTGCTTCGGAGAAATTTTCTCCCCAAAAATGGTTCGATGCGGTTGCTCACACGCTCACGCGCACGGATCTAGGATTAGTGCTCCTGGTTATTTTCTTTGGTTTCATCGTGCGTGCTCAACTCATGCGATATGAATTATTTTTCGAATTCGATTCGTATTGGCACGCGCGCATGGTCTCCTATATTTTGCAAGGACTCCCCGCTCCAGCCG
>Ga0194121_10003375_pt1 | contig 24312 bp, 38 predicted proteins | sample TA2MahCa50mmetaG_FD_148609 | JGI IMG/M metagenome (GOLD analysis project Ga0194121, IMG submission 148609) | Freshwater microbial communities from Lake Tanganyika, Tanzania - TA2015020 Mahale Deep Cast 50m | ecosystem: Environmental > Aquatic > Freshwater > Lake | place: Tanzania: Lake...
CGTGACCCTCCAGATGGACAACGGCCAGACCATCTCCTTTGACATAGCCCCGGACGAGTACCAGCCATTCCTGGAAAAGCTGGGTGCCTAAGAGAGTGGGTGACAATTCCCGCTCGTGGTGAGCTTGTCCAACCATGAGCGGGCTGGGTAGACGGCATTTCCCACACACGCTATGAGGTAAACGTGGTAAAAGCGGGCGTAACGCACGACATCACCCTAGAAGATGTGGACGGCTCAAACCGGACCGGGCTCATGCTCGCGCGCGCCAAGGGGCGCCGCGGCTGGACGATTGGCGACCGCAACGTCGTCGCTGAGCGGACGCTGACCCGCGGCGCGATGCTGTTCTCCGAGTTCCCGCCCGACGTCGAGATGAACATCGTCCAGCACAGCTGGTTCGGCGGCGTTGGCGGGTTGACCGAGACGCGCGCGGTCGAGGACTTGAGCGAAATCCACTTCCTCGCCGACGCGAACAAGGTCGACGCGACGCTGGATGGGCGGTTGCGGCCGGCGCAGGAGTTGCGCATAACGACCGTCGATGGGGCGGCGGATGCGGTGCGGCCGTCCGGGTTCGCCCGGGTCGGCACCGAGTTGTGGGCGTTCATTGGCCGCGACGTGTATACGTGGGACTTCACCAACGCGAATTGGGACATCGGGACGGAGCCGGTCGCCGCCGCGAACATTTACCGGAACGGAGTCGAATACGATGGGCGGACGTATGTACCTTCCTGGGTTCAGTCGTCGCACAACCCCACCCGCTACATCTATAAGGCCGACGCCGACGCCAACTGGACGCGGATTGGTGCGGGCACTGGCACGCAGATTCGCGGGGCCAAGTTCTTCGCGAAGCTGCGGAGTGCTGGCGGCTCTGACGTCCTGTATGCTGCACATGTGGAACGCGCTGATAGCACCATTGGCACGCACATCATTGTTTCGTCGACAAACCCCACGAGCACCTCGGCGTGGTCGACCGAGGTGGAGATTGGGGAGAGCGACTCCGTCATCACGAACATGCTGACGGCCGACGACAACGAGCTGCTCATCTTCAAGACCAACGGCATCTACACGTATGACTCGGCGGGCGTGGTGGTGAACCGCACGCCGATGTTCGAGACCACACCGCACGATGACAACTTCAAGGTGGCGTTCAACTGGAACGGTCGCATCCTGACGACCGTGAATGGCAACCGGCTGATGGAGTTGGTGCTGACGGAGGATGCCGCCCGCTACACGTACCGGAACATCTCGCTGTCGAACGCGCTGCCGCGGTTGACCAACTACCACGGGCAGATTGTCGCGATTGGCGGCAACACCGACTTCGTGTTCGTCGTCGTCCACGACAGCACCAACCTCAACTACTACGTGCTGAAGGGCGACCTCCAGCCGGTGGGCGGGGTGACGGATTACCGGTGGCACATCGTCGCGAAGATTGCGTATACGACCAGCACCGACGAGGACGAGGCCGCGGTGTTCCTGGATGGCATGACCGGCGCCAGTGAGATACACGACCGGCTGTGGATTGGCGTCCTCAACGGCGGCGCGTCTACCTACCCCTACTTCTACCCGCTGTCGCGCATTGACACGTCGTGGGGCTACACCAACGACACCGACTGCATCGCGTACTCGGTCAAGTATGACGCGGGGATGCCGCTCATCGAGAAGCGGTGGGAGGCCATCGATTGGGAGACCGCCAACCTCGGCAGTGGTGGCCGGCAGTTCGCGGTCGCGTACCGGCTGGACAATGAGACGGCGTGGACAACGTGGACGTCGGTGACGGCGAGCCCCTATGTGACGACGGCGTTCCCGCTGGGGACGTCGGCCAAGATTCTCGAGGTGCGCATCACGTTTGAGTTGAGTTTGGTGGGCACGACGGCGCCGGAGATTATCACGTTCAGGGTGAAGTCGCAGTTGCGGCCCGACCCGACCAAGCTGATACCGTGCGAGGTCTACCTGGCCGAGCATGTGCGGCTGTTGAACGGCACGTTCGGGGGCGGGACGCGGACGCCGTTGGTGCAGTTGCGGACGTGGGATGCCCAAGCGGCGGAGTTGGTGCTGCGGACGCCCGACTACTTCAGCCCGCGGCGGGTGGTGTTCATGCCCGGGACGTACAAAGAGATGCAGACGAAGCGCCTGTTCGGGCGCCAGCCGGAGTACCACGTTACGTTCGCGCTGCTCGACGTCGGGGTGTACCAGGACGAGGTAGGGGGTCTCGTGGGTGACGGTGTAGGGGTCTTGTGGGACGAGTCGACGTGGGATGACTTTGTTTGGAGTTAGTGTATGGCAAACTCGGCGGATGTAACCGCACATGTAGATACGGCGACGGCCACGCAGTACAACAACCTTCGGGCGGACGTCCTCCACACGTCCAGCGGGCACTTGCACGACGGCTCGAACGGGCGGCAGCACACCAGCGTGCCGACCAACAACGTCCTGTTCCCCGCGACGCAGTCGGCCTCATCGGATGCGAACGCGCTCGACGACTACGAGGAGGGTTCCTATACCGTCGGGCTCACGTTTGGCGGTTCCGCGACCGGTATCAGCTACTCCGACCAGACAGGGCGCTACGTCAAGATTGGGCGGCAGGTGTTCTTCAACGCGCGCATCACGTTGACGAGCAAGGGGTCCTCGACCGGCGGGGCGGTGCTGACTGGCAACCCCTTCACTTGCGCCTACGCGGCGGCAGCGAGTGTCAAGTTCAATAACCTCTCGTATGATGGGCAGGTGACACCACAGGTGAACCCGTCCGCGACGACCATCCGGTTGATGGAGGTTAACCAGACAACCGGCTCTGATACGGACATAGACGACACGAACTTTGCGTACAACACCACCATCATCGTAACCGGGCACTACGAGGTTTAAATGGCTAAGACACTCCTTTTGGAACGAGCGGAGACCAACGCGGACGGGGTTGTCTCGTTGCGGTTCATCAAGCAGGAGACGACCGACACCCCCGGCGGGCAGGTAGTCACGAAGAGTTACCACCGTGTCACTATCGAGCCGGGGCAGGACATTGACATCGTATTGCGGGATGTCGAGAATGACAAGTCGCTGCAGGGATTTGGCGGTGTGCGTGTTCCCGATGAGGCCATCGTGAGGGCGCGGGTGGCGCACGCCCATACACCGCAGACTGTGGCGGACTTCGAACAGAAGATGGTAGACCTGGGACAGCGGGTCGCGAGGCGGTAATATGTGTCAGTTTAAGGTGGAGAAGTGGAAGCCGTGCAGTTGCTGGTTACGGTGGCTTGACTACTATCTAGGCTTGTGGCCGCATAAGTAAGATGTATTGGCGCAGGTTGTTCAACCAGGTGCTCCATTCCTTGCTATTTGCGTTGGTAGTGGGGCTGCCCCAGCTGGCGTTTGAGCGTGAGGGGTTCGACTGGAGGCCCACCGTTGTTTCGATGGGCCTCGCCTTCGTCGTGCGCCTTGCCAGTTACCGCAACGTAAGCATTAAATGACATGACACGACATAGACTATATATGGGCTTTGTCGGATGTCGTGTCGTGCTTTTTCAGTAGACCAGACCGTAGAGTTCCTCGAACAGCTTACGGGGTATGGTGAGCGTGGGCGTCAGTTTGACGTTCGCGGGTAGGGGGAGCGGAACCATCACGGTCGCGGGGAAGGGGTTCGTAACGAGCTGGTAGGCGCGTTTCTCGTGGACGACCGCTTCGATGTGTGGCGCCCCCTCGCGCTCTGCGCGGGAGAGGGCGTCGTTTGCTTCCATCATGTGCTTGACGCAGGACATGTTATCCCTCCTCGTTTGTCCAGTGTGTTTGATACCATTGGCACCACAGCGCCGCAACGTGGCCGGCCGTGCTCATCCCCAAGTAGTGGCCCTGGGTAGACACCCAGCGGCCCGTCGCATCGAAGACCAGCCAGTAGCACCGCTGCCCGAATTGTGGCCAGTCATCCACTTTCAGGTCGAAGCTGCCGGTGAGGCAGTCTATGGGGCGCACAGCCCAGTCTGGGGGCAACTCGTATCCAGCGTAGGGGTTCATTCCGTGACCTCGGTCATGGGTGCCACTCCTTTTGGGCGGCCCAGTTGGGGCCAGTCGTGATTTCGGCGGTGAGTTGGACGGGGAGCAGGCCGTCGAGCATGTGCGAGAGGATACTGCCGCAGACTTGGTCGACGTAGTCGGCGCGCACGATGAGGTTTATCTCGTCGTGGACGAGGGAGATGATGTGCGCCCGGGCGGGGTCGAGTTGGCGGTGGACGCGCTTGGTGGCGAGCTTGATGATGTCGCCGGCGGTGCCCTGGATGACCAGGGGTACGCACTCGCGTTCGGCCTCCAGTTGCTCGTCGCTCGCATCGACCGAGGACCAGGGAATGTCAACGCGCATCCGGGTGTCCTGGTGGTCGCGGTGCAAGCCGTGCCAAATCTTGGTCAGGGTGCAGCGACGGCCGAACCAGGTGTTGACGTAGCCGTGCTCGTAGGCGAAGGGGATGAGCTCGTTGGCGTGCCATTGGGTGAAGCGGGGGTAGTTGCTGTCCATGTTCCGGCACCACCCGAGAGCCGCTTCGGGGTCGAGCCAGAACGCGCTCTTGCGGATGCCGCCGGAGCGGGCGCGGTTGAGCCACGCCATCGCCATGCGCTTGCCGATTTGCCGCTGCTCGCGGTCGACGGTGGGAACGGGGATGTTGTAGGCGAAGGAGGCGGCGGTCTTGTAGACGTCGCCCCCACCGAGCAGGTCGCGGCCCCAGGCCTCGTCACCGGAGACGATGTAGCCGATGATGGGCTCTTCCTTGCTGACGTCCGCCTTCACCCACGTCCATCCGGGCGGGGCGCAGAAGGCGCTTCGGATTTGGTGGGCCCACTCCATGATATAGGGTCGTTCCGTGTCTCCGTGGTGAGTGATGTTCTGAACATTTGGTCCACGAGAAGCCAATCTGCCAGTCTCTGGAGCCTCGGCCCCCGCCGCCGGCGTTTCTTCGAAGGCACCCGCTTGGATGAATGACGGGTGGATTTTCCCGTCCTCTTGTACCAGCTCAGGCAGGCGTCGAACGTTATTGCGCAGAGCCTGTTGAATGGATGAGCGATACTCCAGCAAGGGGAGGAGTGGCGTCTCGACCGAAGGAAGGCGTGCCAGGGCGCGAAGTGCAGCCAGCGAAGTCGAGGGCGCTTTGTTGCCGGGGACGTACTGCAAGGGCAGCGACAGCCCGGGCGGGATGAAAGCGAGTTTCGATGAGGCGCCAAAGCGAATACCAGGAGCACAGCCGCAAGTATCCACAGGAACACGAGGGCGCCGAGTACAGTTAGCATCGTGAATCGACCGTCCTTTCCGTTCTCCGACCCGCTTCAATCGCATCCGCGGCGGGCCGTACAGAACATTGCTTATGCCATGGGGTGAATCCCAGTTGACCTCGTAGGGGTACACGTCGACGAGCTTTGCAGTGACCTCGGCCAGCTCCGCGGTCAGTTCGACGTCGAGTTTCTGGAGCGGCGCAACGTCGAGGGGGATGCCGGCCATGTGCATTTCGGCGAGGATGGGGATGAGCGGCCGCTCGATTTCCGTGTAGACGGGGGTCAGCTTCTCGACGCGCAACTCTTCGCTAAGGTGGTCGAACAGCCGCAGCGTCATGTCGGAGTCCGCACAGCCGTACTGGACGACGTTGTTGATGTCAGACCAGTCGACGTCCTCGAAGTGCGTCTGGCTTATCTGGAGGCACGCGAGGGAGAGGTCCTTTAGGTGGGTCGACGGCTTACGCAGGACGTAGGCCATCGTCTTCGTGCACTCGCCGTTCTCCAAGTGGATGCCCTGCATCGCGCACATGACGTACTCGTATTGGAGGTTGTGCGCCACCTTGATGACGGTCGGGTCTTCAAGGACGTGCTTGATGCAGGTGATGGGGTCGGTGGTGTAGCGCGCCTCGCCGCGGCAACGCGACACGGAGAAGCCGATGGGCCGGCCGCGCATCATGGAGAAGGTGCGCGCCCACTGGTGGGAGGCGGCGTCGGCTTCAAAGTCGAAGGCGATGCACGGGGCACCGCACACGTAATCGGCCATTTCCTTCCCGGTCACACGGCGGTAGTCGGTGGGATTTGGACGAGGGGTGAAGTCGCCGCGGGCGTACTCGTCGGTGAACCGGTTGGCGTCGAGCTCCATCTCGGCGAGGATTTTCGGGTTGCGCAGCCCGTAGGCGGGGTGGAACCACGGTACGACCCAACCGCTCCAGGTACCAAGGGTGCCGCGGAAGGGTGCGCCGTGTACGCTGGTGATTTTCACCTTCGACGCGAAGACGTGCAAGGGGGTAGCGCCTAGCGTGATGATGACGGCGGGTTGCGCGCGCTCAACCTCATCGGTGAGCAGCGGGAGGAAGGGCTCGATTTCGGCGTTGGTCGGGGTGCGGTTGCCCGGGGGCCGGTACTTCACGACGTTGGTGACGTAGTAGCGGCTGGTGCCGGTGTACTCCACGATTTGGCGCAGCAGCCGACCGGAGCGGCCGACGAACGGGCGTCCCTTCAGGTCCTCGAATTCGCCCGGCGCTTCGCCGATGAGCATGATGTTCACCGGCGTCGGCCCCTCCCCCGGCACATACCGCGCGTTGGGGTATGGCGACGGTGGGATGTTCATGGTAGCCACCCTTCCTCCTTCAACTCGCTGGCGCACTGGAGCAGCTCGGGCGGCGTCAACATGGAACCTACCATGGTGAAGCACTTATCGATAGCGTGCGGGCGCCGTGTGCTCAATGGGATTTCTGATTCGTGGCCGGTTGGCTGGGTGTTAGGTGTGCGGGGATAGAGTTCGAGTATGCGGCCGCCCATGCCTTGTAGGAAGTCCGCCTCGTTCGGGAAGCGGACGTCGTCGACGACGAAGCGCATTTCCTGTGGTGCCTGTTTGATGGCGTTGACGAGCTTTAAGGCCCACACGGCGGGGTGGATGGAGCGGACGCCCTCGGTGCCGAGCTTCTGGAGCATCTCGCGGTGCGTCCTGCCCCACTGTGGGCATAGCTGTTCAATCCAGGGGTAATGGAAGTGTGCGGCCGGGCACCCGTAGATGTAGATAGCAGCGGTACGGATGGGGTGCGCAAACGAGACGCGCTTGTAGTCGTGCTGCACTTCTAGCAGCTTGGCTAAGGTGGTCTTGCCGCAGCCAGATGGGCCGTGGATGCCGATTATTCGGACTGCTTCGGTTCCCATGTGCTGAACTCCTGTAGCAAGGTGAGGATGTCCGGGTTGTGGACAATCAGGTCGAGGATACCGTTCGCCATGCCCTCGATGAAGCCCTCGGACGGCTCCTCGTAGGGCGCGTAGATGTGCTGGATGACGTGGAGCAGTTCGTGTATGAGGCACTGGACTTGTTCGATGTCGTCGACGTCGTCGCGCAGCTTGATGTTGTGCTGGAGGAAGTCGGCCTCCGCCAACAGGTTCATCCGTTGGAGGTAGGGGGTCTCGTGGGTGACGGTGTAGGGGAACGCGCTGACGTAAATCACGGGGAGTAACTCGGGGATTGACATGCAAAACCTCCGTTCAAAATGGGGTGCCGCCCCAGGCGCTGGCTACTTTGCTCCGTCGTGACCGCGGCTATTCGCAGCACTGCCACGGTTCGCCAGCGCCCATTTCTTCGAGGCGGCTAATTTAGCTGGCCCAGGGCGTTTCACCCTGGGAAATCTGAGTCCCTTCCAGGTAGGCTCAGTCGGGGGCTAGCTCCCTAGCGGCTGCTCTTCCGCCACCAGCTTCCGTTTGTGTTGTTTGCGATGCCGCACGAGGGCGACGCCGAACCAGGGCGTGACCATCCACGGCAGGATGTGCATGACGACCGGGGGATGGGTTATAGTTCGCACGACCAGCCACTTCATAGCGCGCCCTCACGCCAAGCGGCGACGGCCAACGTGCTGATTAAGCCGAGGACGCCGAGGACGAAGGCTACGAGCGCAACGGCGACGAATAATGGGGCGCGGGAAACGACAGCAATCATGAGTGCGGACAGTGCCGCAAGGCCGACGAGGCAGATTAGGGTTGTCGAGAGTCGCAAGAGTAGTAGCATATGCACCTACCTGTGTGGGTCGGAGCAGTCGCGGGTGGACCCGCAGCGCAGGCAGATGATTTTGCACTTGCGCTGCACCACGGGTCCGCCGCAGAACTCGCACCGGATTAGACGTTCTCCAGGTTGAACGCCGCCTGCTTGGGGGCGGTCTTGCTGGACTTGCTCAGCGCCTCGGGGGCGTCGAGGGCGGTGATACCGTCACGGCCGACACGCATGTAGCCCTTGTCGTCGATGTAGGCGTTCACCCGGAAGTTGGCCTTCACCAACTGCTTCGCGACCTGGCGCAAGGTGTCGCTGTCCTCGGCGTCGACGTCGATGACCGGCGGCTTGCCGTTGAGCATGGCCGTGGTCGTGCGGAAGAACTCGGCGCCGGCCTCGTCGTCGGTCACGGTCTTGGCGGGCCGGTCGCCCTTCGCTGCAATGGTGTAACCGCCGATGGACAGGGTGATGCGGGGGCCGAACTTGCCCTGGTGGGGGCCGTCCATGATGATGGTGCTGATGTCCAGCTTGAGCTGGGGCTTGGCACCGTCCTTCGCAGGCCACTCACCAACCTCGGTGCTGGCGACACGGACCAGGTACTTGCCCTTGGGGGCCTTGGGGTTGAGCTCGTCTTCGGTGTACTGGTAGAAACGCTTCAGTGTCGAGGGCATACTATTTCTCCTTATTCTTCTTGTTGGTGGTCGATTTGGTGTCCGTGGTTGCCTGGGTCAAGAGCGCCCACATTTCCGGGAACGTGGGGTTGACCAGTTTGTCGGGCAGGTCGGCGGCGAGCCAACCGTGCTCGAACTGGTTCTTCACGTACTCTGTGCCGGTGCGCAACATGCGCACGGTGTGGATGGGGTGCGGCCGGTTTCCCTCCCGGGAGAGCTCGGTCTTGCAATAGAGTACGAAGTTGAAGTAGTGTGCGACGTGCAACCGGAACGCACCGCGCACAGAGGGTGACACGGTGTAGTCGAGGAAGCTGGGGTCGTCATCCTTCCTGTCCGTCACACGAGCGGTCATGATGACCGGGCACTGGAGTGCGTTGGGCGTGGCAATCATCATGATGCGGAAGAACTGGTTGAGCAGGTCCATCCACTGGGCGTAAGTGCTGCCGCCCGTATCCTGGTGTGTGGCGATGAACAGCAGGTCGAACTCGCTCAGGCCGTCAATGACCAGGGCGTCGAGAGGGTTGCCCTCATTGGCGTCCTGGATGAAGCGGCGCATAACCAGGTCGAACTTGGTGATGAAGTCGTTGCCGTCGAGGAGCGGCGAGGTCAGCCGCAGGGACGTGCCCTTGTCGGTCTGCCGCATCTCCTCGGGGACGCCGAGCGCGGGGAAGTCTTCGGCGCCGAACGTGATGACCTTGGTGCGCGGCGCCACCACCTGCTTCATGCGCCAGTCCCATCCGGCGCTGACGGCGAGCGGCGACTTACCGGCGCCGGCCTCACCGTATAGCAGGAATGACATGGGGGGAACGTAAATGTGTGGCATTGGTGCCTCCTTCTCTGTGGTGTCAACCACTTTATCAGACTGAGGGGTCGGTGTCAACTGTCTCCTTCCGTTGCGCGTCGTCTACTGACACGGTGAAGAAGGTGCGCGCGGCGGCGTCAACGTTGCCGCCCATGATGCGCGTCATGCACAGCTCCTTGTACGTGCACCACTGGCAGCGGCGGGCGTAGCGGGGCTTCACCGGGGCGTCGAGGGTGCGGGCGTAGGTCAGAACCTCCTGGTAGGTGGCGGCGAGCATGTCGGGCGTGAAGATGACCTCGGGGCCAGTCTTGCCCACTGAGGTCTTGCCGGTCGGGACGCACACGTACTGGTAGGAGACGAGCCGGTCGGGGTACATTTGGGAGAGGCACAGTGCGTACATGCGTAGTTGGGGCGTCCAGAGGACGTACTCCATGGGGTTGTGGTCGGTCGTCTTGACGTCGACGAGGCGGATCGTGTGCAGGTCCTCAACGGGGTCGTCGATGAAGAGGACTTGGTCAGCGCGCCCGTGCAGCTCGACCTGGATTTCGTCGTCCTCGACAACGCCCTGCACGTCAAACTCGACGTGCCAGTTGCCGGCTACGAGCCAGTCCGGAACGCGCGTGAGCGCCCGCAGGACACCTGGCAGGTACTTGGCAACCTCCACTTCGTCGTTACCGGACAACGCGTGAAGGGTGATGGCGGCGGTCGCGCGGACTTCTTCGGGGGAGATGACGGTGCCCCGCTGCTCCCACAGCAGGGTTTCCAAAACTTGGGCCACGGCACTACCGGAGAGGACTGGCCCACCAACCTTGCGGGTCAGTGGGCGCAGGTGCTCCACGTAGCGGTAGTAGTGGGCCAGGGTGCAATCGTCGGCCAGGATTAACTCCGACGGCGACGCGCTATATGACCGTTTCCAATTCGTCATTCTCGTACCTCCTATTGCGCGGATAAGATGTTGATGATGCGGTCGCGTAGGACGTCTTCCTCCAGGTAGAACGGGTCAAGGCCGTCGGCCAGCCAGCCGAGTAGTTGCGTGAGGCGCAGGTCAGGGTACTGCTCCCAGATTTGCCCGACGAGCGCGAGTGTCGGCCAGATTCGTGCACGATCCCTCATAGTGTTCCCTCCTTCTCTGCCAGCATCTGCTCAGTTCCATTGGATTGGTGCTGCACTTGTCCGACAGACTCACCTTGGTAAGCCCAGGAGGGTGCGCAGGTGGTTGGACTGCCACGCATGTTCCGCCGTCAGCGCCGCGTCGTTTAGCGTGTTATCGCTAATCTTGAACCCGAAAGAGCCCGCAGCGTAACGGGCAGCGTAGGCGGCGTCCGTGGCAAATGCTGCCCAAGCGCCTGTGTTAAAGTGTTCCAGACCAACGGCGGTCACACAGCGGTAGGCAGCGTTGGCACCGATGTTGATGTAGGAGTTTGACCGTGTCTTCCAGGCAAACGTACCCCACAGTTCGGTGAATGTGAGTAATGGGAGGGTGCCAGCAGGGAGGGCTTGTCGGGCGGTCGCAATCTTCTCGTGGGCGAGGGGGGCATCAGTCGCGTCCCAAAGGGTGAGGACGTGCTCAATGCAATCCAGGGCGAAGGTCGCGATGAGCTGTGGGGTGTAGGTGCCAACCTTTTCGAGCAAGCGCGCTCGTTGGAAGACGGCCTTCCCTAGCGAGTCGAGATGGCGGAGTGGGACGCCGTCACCTTCGACCGTATAGAGGGCGGGGCCAAGCCAGGCGATTAGGTGGTCCACGTCACAAACGTGGTAGCCACGAACACACAGTTCAATGTTGCGGATAAGGCGCATCCACTTGGCGGGCTGGCCGTCTTTCGGTAGGTGCCAACGGCCGCTGCCGCCGTGACAGGGGGTGCCGTCGACGTGGAGAAACTTGTAGTAGGTCATAGCGCCTCCTTTATGCGAGTGAGTACCGATTCGGGAACCTTGCAGTCACGTAACTGCTCGTCGGTGGGGCGTAGGAGTAGGATGCCGTCGGGCCAACGGGCGTAAAGGCGCTGCAACATGGCGGGGCCGACGCCCCGAACGGATGCAACCATACGCTGTTTGGTCTTGCGGCTGTCTGAGCCGGCGATGGCTTGGAACGGGGCGCGCGAATCCTCGGCCATGAGCAGCTTGTAGGCGCCCAGTTGGCCCATAACTTCGCTGTCGTCGGTCGAGAGTGGCAGTAGCAGGATGCCCAACAGTTGCAGGGAAACGAGGTATGCCATCACGTTCGTGTGGAAGTGGTGGGGGACGCCACCCCGCAGCGCCAGACAGACGATGCCGTCCGGCCCCACTTCGTCACGACACGCCCGCAGTTGGCGGGCGAGGCGGCGGGTTGAGATGGATTGCAGGAGGTCGGGTTGCCGCTTCGCCTCGACGGCGACCAGGCGGTTGCCAATGGCGAAGGCCCAATCAAGCTCCTGCGGCATCTTGACGTGGACAACGCCATCGGATTCGGTTAGGGCGCGCAACTCGCCCTTCCCGCAGAGCAGCGCACCCTGGGGTCCAAGGAAGCGGGCGCCATCGTAAATACCATCCGGCTGTAGGTTCATCCGCGATTCACCACCTGTTCATATTCGTCCAGCAATTTCAACTGCTCGAGCGTCTCCACGGCGTACTTGCAGTATTGGGTGTGGATGTTGTCCAGAGCGGCCGTGGCGGTGCTGCCTTGCGCGATGAGCAGGGCGGCTAGCACGGTGCCGGTGCGGCCATGCCCGCCAGCACAGCCAATCTCCACCCGCTCTCCGTTTTCCACCAGGCGAAGGATGGTGGAGACTAACGTACCAAGGTGGTTAACATGGACAACCCCATAGTCCTGCCAGGGCAGGTAGATGACGGGGAAGGCGAGGTTATACTTGTCGGTGGGTGGGGTATGAAACCCAAGTGCGGGGCTGTTGTAAAGGATGCCGGGGCGGTCGAGCCACTGCGAGGCGAGGTAGACGCCGATAGTGGGCCATTCGGCTTGCGCGGGGGTGCTTGCCGAGCGGTAGGCCGATGCGTAGATAAGCCTGCCGTTGCGGAGGGTGACGGGCGTGACGTGGTGCTCGCATGGGGCTTCCGTGACGGTGGTAACGGTGGGTTCCTGGAGCCATAAGAAGCAGGGCTTGCAGATGCGCTTGATGTCGATGCCAAACATGGTCATTCCTCCTTCAAGTTCGGATTCGGGGTAAAGCTCTTCGCAAACGTCGCACGTTAGCATCGGGTCACACTTCCGTTGCGACCGTCCACGGTGACAACCTCACCATTGGCCAGGATGTTGGCGAGGGGTTGGCCGACCACGCACGGCTTGTTGAACTCGCGGCAGACGATGGCGGCGTGGCAGGTGCGCCCGCCAACGCTGGTGACGACGGCCACGGAGGCGCGGATAGCCTGTATCATGTCGGGCTTGGTCATTTGCGTGACGAGGACGCTGCCCGGGCGGAATGGTTCCTCGCTCGGTTGGCGGTGGACGGGGCCAGTGCCGACCAGTTTGGTGATGCCCAAACCTGGCTTGCCTGCGAAGTTGGCGAGGATGCGGTGCGAAATGGGTCGCACTTGGAGTATCCAAAGCAGGTCGTCGCTGTCCGAGTAGGCCCATTCAACGTCGATGGGGTGGTTAAACTCCTTCGTCAAGCTGATTAGGGCGGACATAAGCATGGAGAACCAGCGGGGGTTCCCGGGTAGTGACATCTCCTGCAAGGAGGCGGAGAGGGAACCGGCGGGTGCGACTTCGCCCGAGACCAGGCCGCTCCCATCTTGGCGTTCCACCCAATCGAGGCAACCTTTGTACATGTTGCCGCTGTGGATGTCGACGCTCAGGTAGGTGCCCGCCATGGCGATGCCCTCAACCATTGGCTGTACGAGGACAGGGAGGGTATCGGGCAGCATGACGTCGAAGGCTTCGGCGTAGAGGCGCGCTGAGTCGGTCGTCCGCCGCACTTGCTCAATGGCGGCAGTCAAGGCGGCGGCTTCGGCGGGGACATTGAGCAGCGTCTTGAATTGACCGGCGAATGAAAGCTCACCGGTGTCCTCGACCGGCGCTGACGACCGCACGGCCAAGAGTGCAGTCGGCTTGATGGCGTAACCCATTACGTTAAGGTCGGCAGCGATATCTCCCCGATTGGGCGTTGTGTGTGGCTGGGCAACCCAAGTTACCGGCACGTTGTAACGGCCGATGAGCTTCTGGAGGCCGACGCCCTTGCCCCCGATAAGGGCAAGCCGTTCTTTGAGTGAACCAGTAGGTGCGTTTGCAATCAGTCTAAAGAGCATGGTGCTTCCTCCACATAGCCGCATACTGGCGGTCGCAGATAGATACTAGGTACGCCACGTTGCCACTTTGGTTTTCCGAGAGGATGGGAAATAGGTGGCGGCTGGACGACCACACCTTATCGAACAGCGAACCGCCGTTGTGCTGAATGCCGAAGAGGGAATCCACGAATAGGGTTGGGGTGATTTCGTCCTGCAAGTAGGAGTAAAGGAGACCGGCGACACGCGCCCAAGCCTCACCCCCGTAGACGGTGCCAGGGCACAGCTCGAAGATTCTGATGGCGGTCCGCAAGGCCTCAATACCGTAGTATTGCCGGATGCGGAACCAAGTGAGCCACGCTTCGGACCGCCCACCGTGAAGGTTTTGCATGACTTCTTCGACGGGGGAAGCGACCTGGCTAGCGATTTCGCGGACGCTGTGGCGCACCTCACCGCCGACGGCCATGTCGACATAGCGGGCGAAGCGTTCGGCCAGATCCTTTGCGTAGGGCTTGAACAGCCCCTCGTCGAGGCCGTCCAAGGCGAGGTCGTACAGGACGTAGAAGTTGGCGGCGTTATCGGGGAGGGCGAAGTCCGGGTCGATGTCCCACAGCTTTAACGCGCGGTGCCGCTTGCTGCCACAAAGGCAGTCAAGCTCGTCGCACTCGGGGCAGCGTGTGCAGTGGCAGTCTTGGAAGCGCTCCCCGCAGCGGGCGCACTGGTCACATTGGCACTGCTCAAGCAAGTAGTTGCAATACTCGCAACGGTCGCAGGAGCAGTCGACATCGAGTTGGGTGCAGTTGTCACAACGGTAACATTCGCAAAGGTAGACGAGTTCGTCACATCGTTCACACCGAGGGCAAATGCACTCGTCGCTGATGGCGTCGCACTCGGGGCAGCGCACGCAGGTGCAATCCGGTATACACTCATCGCACGCGGAACACCGTTCGCAGGTGCAGTCAGGGGTGCGGTTGATACAGTAGGCACAGAGTACGAGTGGCATTTAACCTCCATTCAGACCGATTAGTTTGCGGGAGAGATGGAGCGGGTCGGGCCAGCGGCAGATGAGACCCTCTCGTTCTGCGTCGGCGACCCACCGTTCGACCTCCCGCACGGACACGCCGCAAGTGTTGGACAGCTCTTGCTTGAGGTTGGCCCACAACTGGGGGCCGGCGGCGAGTGCGTTGCGGAGGACGGTGAGGTATTCGGCGCCTGCACCCTCGACCAGCTCGAACAGGCCGGTCGTGTAGTTGACGCTTAGTTGTTGGGTGGGCGGGTGCTTGGTGCGGGCGCGCGTCTTGTGGTACTGGAGCGTCCAGACTGTTTGCGGGTTGTTGCAGGTTAGCCCGAGGACGGTCGAGGGGCGGTCAGTCCAGACGCTGTTGCCACGGGCGGCGTACTTGCCGTCGTCGTGGAATTCCAGGGACGGTTTCCTTACGTGGTGGATGCCGATGAAGGTAAGGGGGTTGGGCGCTGCCATCGAGAGGCCGTCGATGGCCGAGTAGAACTCGTCGCCCACGTTCGAGTCGTTCTCGTCACCGCGGAAGAAGGCACGGAGGGGGTCGATGACGAGTACGTGCGGCGCAACGGCGGTGATGGCTTCACTGAGCCGCTGGAAGCCGGATTGCGTGTTGACCTTCAGGTCAGCCACGGTCGTGATGGCGAGGTGGTGGGCGGGCAAGTCCTTGTACGAGGAGAGCAACTTGCGAAGCCGCTCCTGATATTCGCCCTCGGCCACCTCGGCCTGGACGATGAGAACCTTGAATGAACGGGGGACACGACGGGTGAAGAAGTCCCCCGCACTGGCTAGTTCGAGGGCCATTTGCAGGCCCAGGTAGGACTTGCCGGCCTCACTCGGCCCGACGATGAGCAGCTTCTCGCCCAAGGCGAGGATGCGGTCTTCGATGACCGGCTCGTAGGGGAAGTCTTGCTGAACGAAGTCCTCCGCCCACCAGACCTTCGCCTCAGTGCTCATAGGCCGTCTCCTACCTGACTGGATGTGGATGAGGGCGGGCCGATGTCATCAATTGGGACTCCATCGATGCGCCCCGTCCGGGCAGGGTAGACTTGGTTGCGTTCGGCAGCGCAGACTGTGCAGTTGCAGGTGATGCGCCGCCGGTTGGGGGTGGCATTGTCCGTGAGCCGGTTGTACTCGTCGTAGGCCGCATAGATGCGGTTGAAGCGGGTCTCGAGGGAGGCGACATCGAAGCCGGTCATGATGGTCTCCTGCTCGAGAACGTCGGATTCACGGGCCATCCAGCTTTCCGAGGCGGTGTCGCACCAGACGTTGCCGCCCCGCAGGCTGACGCCGATGAGGTATACGGGCGGTGCACGTTGGCCATTACGTACCAGCGTGACACGGTGGCCCACGAAGGGGAGCAGCCGGTTCAGGAGCGTGATGGTCGGGTCAGTCATTGTCGTCGTCCTCGAAGTCGTCGGCTGGTGAAAGGATGTTGTTAACGATGTCGACCAAGTCTCGGATGCCCGTTGAGAGGGCGTCCATCTGGTCGTAGAGAACCTCGACTTCACTGTCGGGAATGGTGGCGTTATCCAGGAAGGTGCTCAAGCGCCAGTAGGCGTCATCGAGTGCTTGGGTTAACCGTGCTAGCTCGTCGTAGGCGGGCATGTTACCAGCCTCCTTGTTCGAGGTCGGTCTCGCCATTGAGCCGCGGGGCGCGGTACTTGCGCTCCTCCGCGGGTTCGACCCGAGCGAAGAAGGCGGCGAAGAGCTGGTCGGCCAGCGTCTGCATGGCGACCGCCCGCTGCTCGGTTGGCAGTTTGGTGAGGGGTTCGTCGACGTCGCAACGGCAACCGGTGCCGTATTTGCAGACGCCATCGATGAGCTCGGTGCTGCGGGCAATGATGCCGCAATTGGCACAGATTGCGCCTCGTTGGCGGAAGTCCTTGACGAGGTAGTCGCGGGCTGCAGGGGTGAACATGAGGCGTTGGGCCTCATCGGGCATGAGACTCATGCCCACGATGGCACCGTCACGCCGGAATACGATGTGCAGGTTCATGTTGCCTCACTTGCGATAGGATTGCCCCGCAGGGTGCGTTAACACCCCACGGGGCGGGGGAACCGGACGACACGAAGGAACTACTATTCGGCGTGTCCCTTGCGGAACGCATCTGACGGGACCATCAGGAGACCACGCCCGTGCTCATCCGGTAGCTTGATGATGGCTAAGCCCTCGATGGTAAAGGTGGCGATAAAGCCGTTGCGCTCGTCCCGATGAACACCAAACGGGTGGAGGGAGGAGAGGCGGATGCGCACGTTGTCGCCAATTTCGACGGGCACCCCGTCGGCGTCGAGGTACTTCGCAACGGGCGGCGGCTCGGGCATCACCAATTCAAAGTCGTGCCTGGATGCAATGATGAAGCGGCTGTTATCCTTGTTCATTTCCGCAAGATACACCTCCCAAAACGTGGCGGTGGGGTCGCTGAACGTGAGCTCCCCGGAACGGGCGTCGTACTTGGTGATGCCGTACTTCTGCATCTTGTCGGAGACGATGCGAACCTTTGAGCCTGGGCCGACTGGAACGCCGTTGGTATCGGTGGGTATGGGCTTGTACATGGGGACTCCTTCTTCACAATTTCACTGGGATGGGTACGTTTGCGGGGGAAGGGGCGGTTACATGGCGGCACCTCCGAGGACTTGGGCCAAGACCCAAAGCCAGTTTGCGACGTGCCAGGTTATGTAGGCGGTCACGAGGACCGCGATAACTTTCGACATAGCTGGGCGAGCCTGGCGGTGTGCTGCTCCGTGAACAGCCCGAGAAAGGCTGGCTTCGGGGCGGCGTCCCGGAGCGTGATTGGACGTAAGAGGGCGATAAGGCGGGTAAGCTCCGCCTCGACCTCGTCCCAACCGTCGGCGGCGAATCGCTTCGTGTCGATGCGGCCGGTCGGGTTGTCCTCGGTGATGGCTTGCTTGTCGTAGAGGACAATCTTCGCCGTGCCGGGGACAAGTTTGAGGTCGTGGTTCCGGGGGCCACAGCTGGACGAAACCTCTATGCGCCACCGCCCGCCCACCCAACGGGTGACTGCGTGCCGAACGACACGCTTGCGGAAGGCGGGCATCTCATCGTCCCGCTCGCTGAAGTATTGCGCCAGGCTCATGCCTGCCCTCGGAGGGAGTGGACGGTCGTGACGGCGAAGGGGGCGAGGCCGTGGATGCCGGCATCCAGTGCTTGGCCGCAAAGGACGCAGGCTTGGGTGCCCGACGGGCGGATGTCGCCCACGAACCGGTGCTGGCCGGTTGTGTGTGGGCGCAGGACGTTCAGCGGGTTGTCCCGCAGGTTGAGTTCCTTGCGTGGGAAGCGAAGCTGAGGCATTGTTGTCCTCTCCTTATGCCCTGAAGGGCAACTGAACGTTGAAGTCGAATGGCTTTCGCCGCAAGGTGTGACCCTTGCGGTCGGCGTGGTGTTGCGCCTTCTCGAGTGCGAAGCACCAGAAGGCGCATGATTCACACGCAAGGTATGAATCGTGGGTACGGGGTTGCCCAAGGATAGCCTTGGGCACGGGGTACATGGGTTCCTTCGGCTCACGGATTTGGTGCATCGTTCACCTCACCGGCGCAGTTCTCGCAGAGGCCATAGTCGGTGATTTCGCTGCGCATCACGAAGGCTTCACAGCGCAGGCAGGGATACCAGGTGCCCCTGTGCTGGTTGAGGAACCGGAGGAACTCCCGAGCGACCGTGATTTCCGTCTTGTCCATAAGCACCCCCTAGCTGAATTTGGCCCGCTGCTAGCTTAACCTGCCACCGGCAGGCTTGTCAACCCTTGGCTTCCAACGGGGGCTGGCGCCGGTGCGCTGCATCCCAGGCGTTGCTGGTCACGTAGCGGCGGCGGGACGGCTGGGCTGGCTCGGTGCGGTGGCCCTTCTTCCGTTCGTGGGACACGTACTCGAGTGGGCGGGTGTCCCGGCTCGCCCAGTCGCAATCGAGACAGATGCGCTGGGTGTAGGCGGTTACAGGACACCCACCCACTCAGGGAGGGGGCAGAGGATGTTGCCCCGCTCCACGGAGAAGGCCCAGCGGTGGGCCATGGCCTCCACCTCGAAGGTTTGCGTGTGTAGAACCGTGTGTCCGAGTAGGACGAGTACGGTGGGGTAGCCCCGCCCCAGGTGGACGATTGTGCGTAGTGGCATGAAAACCTCCAGAGCCTCTGCCGCTCAAGTCGGCTGAAAGGCTGGGACAATTCTAAGCCAAATGGGGCGGCGTTGTCAACCTTGCCGTTCCATTAGGCGGATGAGGGAGCGGCCAGGGCCGTGCTTGCAGGAGCAGACACGAAATCCGGCCATGCGCCCGAAGGCGTGTTGGTAGGGGTATACGTACATGTGTCCACAGGGGAGGGCTTTCACCAGGTAAATCATGGCTTGAACCTCCAGCAGAACGTTGCCGATGGCAGTATAGCACAGTTGGCGGCGTTTGGCACGCTGGCCGTTTGGTCGGGAAAACGAATGACACGACACGACATATGTATTGGTGCGGGGAAAGTCGGATGTCGTATGTCGTGTAATTTCGTATCTGGCGGGGGCAAATACACGACAAAACATGCGACACGTTTGCAAGGCGGGTCGTCCCTCTGCTGGGTGGCGTCTGCTGGCACACGCACGCACATGTGGGCACACGCACGGGGACATGCGGAAGAAATGAGGCACACGGAAATCACACAAATGGGACTTGACGCGGCGTCAAGGTAGGTGTATTGTGGTGTTGCTGGACTTGACGATAGGACAGGCCAGCAGGGAGTATAGAACGGATGACGACCACTCAAGAGCAGGCAATAGCAATTTTGGAGGCGATGCTGGAGAAACAGAACACGATCCTGGCAAAACTGGACGCTATGACGGCCAGTCAGCTGGCAAGCCAGGACGTGGTCACTCCCAAACGTCAACAGGGTAGGAAGGCCAAGTTGGCTACGCCAACGACGGCCACCAATGCCGCAGAGCCTATCCCTGGGAAACTGGTACAGGCGAGTAGCCAAAAGTTTACCGCGACGCGTCATCAGCGTGCCGCCGGTAATGCGGCCGCTTACATCTGTTTGGGATGTAAGGGCTGGGGCTTTCACCAGGGCTTCGCGGACACACACCGCGCCAAGGGCCACGACGTGCTAACCAGGGAGGCACACGGAAATCACACAAATGGGACTTGACAGGGCGGCGCTGGAGGTGTATTGTGGTGTTGCTGGACTTGACGATAGGACAGGCCAGCAGGGAGTATAGAACGGATGATGGGGACGACGGAATTGCAACCAGACACCCATGAGGACAGGCTCTGGGAACGGCTCAAGCTTAAGGGTGAGTCGTTCACGCCTGAACACATCCTTGGAAAACCCACGTGCAATGGTGTCGCGTGGGAAATGCGCTGCTCGTGCGGCGCGAACTGGTTCCTACCGCGCCTCTCGCTCGTGGCAACGGTTGCCACGGCGCATGGTGGCCAGGTGCCAACGCCTTGATAGCCTAGCCGAGCCGGGCGCAACATTCGCATGGGCCGCCTTCACTGGTGGCCCCTTTCTTTGCCTTGCGACGGCGCATATCCGATGCGGCGATCGCCGCGCCGGTGCGGGTCGGCAACCCAAAAGGGTGGTCGGGGCTGCCCCCTTAATGATAGACCCACACAAAATTTCCCCGGATTTTCCCTTTCCGCCATCGCCCCGTACGTGCCGCGCTTGACACCCCACGGCGCGACATGGTATAATGCGGGCACGACTCTCAGGGGAGTACAACATGGCCGAAAATCCCTGGGCACAGACAACCCACGGCGGCTACCGCGAAGGGGCCGGCCGCAAAAAGCGCCCGGTCAGCATCGTCGAGGCCGTCGCCAAGCTCTCCCACGGCGCCCAAGACTACCTCGACCTGCTCGACGGCGTCGCGCGCGGTGAGTCACCCGGCGACGGTAAAGTGCGCGTCGTGGACCAACTGGACGCCATAAAGCTCCTCCTGGGCTACATGTATGGCAAGCCGGTCACGCCCACCCAATCCGACAACAAGCATGACGTTACCCACCGCCTGGCACCCGGCGCCACACTAGAGGAATTGGAGGCTGCACTTGAGTCAGCGCCCGATAGCCGCCCTGAAGACACTGACGAAGTACGAGATTAAGTGCGAACTCGCCAAGCGTTCCTTCCTGCATTTCCTCGACTTCGTCTACATCACGCAGCCCTCGCTCGACAGTAAGGGCGGCGAGCGCATCAAGTTCGAGAAGTGGCCGCACCTCGTCGACGCCGCCGCGCACCTCGAATCCGACCGCCTGCTCGTCGTCCCCAAGCCGCGCCAAATTGGTTGGTCGTGGGTGCTCGCCGCGTGGGCCGCCTTCTGCACCCTGTTCAACCCGAACTTCAAGACGCTGCTCTTCTCCCAAGGCAAGGACGAGGCCTACGACCTCCTGAGCAAGTGCACCTACATCTGGGCGAACCTGCCGCCCGAACTGCAAACGCCGCGGACCAACGACGGCCGGCAAGCCCTCGAGTTCGGCCCCGAGTGGTGGATTCGCGCGTTTCCCTCGACCATCAAAGCCGGCCACGGCAACACCGCCGGTCTCGTCATCTTCGACGAGGCAGACTTCCACGAGTACCTCGAAGAAGCCTACGCCGCCGTCAAGCCGACCGTCGACGACCTAGGGGGCCAGCTCATCATGGTCTCCAAGTGTAACGGCATGACCCCGATGTCCTTCTTCAAAGAGAAAGCGCGCGGCGCGCCGGACAACGGCTTCACCTGCCTGTTCTACCCCTACAACGTGCGCCCGAACCGCGACGAGCAGTGGTACAATGAAACCCTCGCGACCTACAAGGACATCTACGACTTCCGGAAGAACTACCCGCGCACGCTCGAGGAGGCTCTTGAGCCGCCCCAGGAGATGCAGGTCATCACCAAGGAACTCATCAAAGCCTACCGCGGTGAAGCGCGCGACCCCGTACTCGCCGACGGCATCACCAAAGTCTGGCAGCACTACGTCCCGGGCCGCAAGTACATTGCGGGCACCGACGTCTCCCACGGTGTCGGTCTCGACAAGTCCGTCACCGCCATCATCGACCTCGCGACCGGCGCGGTCATCGCCGACGTCGTCTCCCGCTCCGTCGAGCCGCTGCAATTCACCGTCGAGTCGCTCGCCCTCCTGCGCAAGTACGGCCAGCCCGTTTGGGTCATCGAGGACAACGACTGGGGCCGACGCGTCATCGACCGGGCGCTCGCGCTAGACTACCCGCGCGTGTTCTACCGCTCCAAGCTCGACGCGGGCTACCGCACCAACGACGCCACGCGCCCCATCGTGTGGGGTAACCTGGTCGACTCGCTCCTGCACCGCACCCTCATCATCCCGAACATGGAAGCGGTCGACGAGATGGCGTCCCTCGTCCGCAATCCCGCCCGGCGCGGCCGCATCGAAGCCGCCCAGGGTTCGACCGACGACTACCTTACCGCCCTCGGCCTTGCCCTCACCTGCAAGGACCACGCAGTGAAGGGCGACATGCCCTACGACCCCAGCAAGCTGCACGGCCACGAAACTAGCACATACAAGTGGGGGAGGCGCCGCCGATAATGCCATACGAATACGACTACGACGAGGAGCGGCCGGACGCCCAGTACATCGAGACGTGCGTGGCGCACCTTGAGGACATCTGGCAGGAAACGCACCGTAATTGGGAGCGTGTCGACCTCTACTACCACCGCGAAGTCGCGTTGTGGAGCGACGATGAACGCGATGCGCGCGGGGACATGCCCGAATACCACCCTGCCCGCGCAACCGCCACCATCGACCACGCCGTCGACTCCCAGCTTGCCTACGAGCCGCGCGTCGAACGCTTCCCGACCTCGTCCACGGAGAAGGATAAGCGCGACGCCGACCACGTCGAGCCCTTCGTCCAGGCCGTCTTCCAGGAAGCCGCGCTCCTCGAGCCCGTCTTGACCTGGAAGCAGGTCGGCAAGCACCTCCTCATGTACGGTTACTCCGTCGTGGAGGGCCCCGTCCTCGCGACCGGCGGCCGGCCCGATAAGCCCAAGCGTAAGCGCAGCGAGTCCGACGAGGCCTTCGAGCACCGCATGACGCTGTGGCAGAACGCGTACAAGACGTGGATGCCCTTCCGCATCCGCGCGCCGCACCCGGCGCACGTCCTACTCGAACCCACCAACAAGCGCCCACGCGAAGGCGTCAAGGTCGTCGACCGCTACGCCATCGACGTTGAGCGCCTCAGCAAAGAGCGCATGAAGCGCAAGCAGAAGGACGCCTTCGTCAAAGAGTTCGAGGCCGACGACGACCCCTACCGCCTGGTCCACTGCTACGAGTACTGGTCCTACGAGTGGCACGCGCTCATGGCCGACAATGACCTAATCTTCGTGGAGCCCAACACCTGGGGTTACCTGCCCTTCAAGCACGCCTTCGCAGGTTTCGGCCAGTTGCGCACCAACTCCCGCAGCGTCGAGGTCAAGTACCTCGCGGTCGGCCTGATCGACCCCATCATGGACTCCCTCAAGCTCCAGGCGCAAGCCCTGAGCGGCATCCACAACACGCTCATCGATGCCTCCTTCCCCGACCGCTACGTGCGCGGCAACGCGGAAGACATCCGCAACCAGAAAGCGCGCGGTGCCCGCTATATCCAGCTCGGGCCCAACGACGCCGTCGACTTCGAGGCCCCGCCCGCAATCACCCGGTGGATGTTCGAGGCTGAGAAGCTGGTCGACTTCGACATCGAGTACGGCACGTTCTCGCGCAACCTCGCCGGCCTGCGCCAAATCGGCACCTACACCGTCGGGCAGACCGCCATTCAGATGAACGCCGCCGAGAAGAAGTTCATCGCGACCGGCCAACAGATGGAGCACCTCGCCACCGCCGTCGGCCAGGACATCCTCCGTTGCGTCGAGCTCCTCGACGAGCCACTCACCGTGCGCGGCCATACCATCCGGCCGTCCGACATCTCGCACGACTACTCCCTCGAGGTCAAGTTCGAGATTATCGACCCCGTCCTCGAGCTCCAGCGTCGCCAGGTCCTCGCCGGCGAAGTCCAGTCCGGCCTTGCCTCCCGCACGAAGTTCTGGCGCGAGACTAAGGAACCAAACGCGAGTGAAGAGAAGCTGAACATCCTCTACGACGAACTCTTCCGCGACCCCACCATCCGCCAGGCCTTCGTCCAGGAAATGGCGCGCAAGTTCGGCCTCATCCCACTGCTTGAGCAAGCGCAGAAGCAGAGGCAGGAGCCCAGCGGCCTCGTCAGCCCGAACGGCGAACCGCTCGGTCCATCCGGCCTTACCCCCAGCGTGCCAAACCCGACCCTCCGCTCCCAACCCGGTGCCGGGGCACCGCCGAGCGACGTAGGAGGCTACTAACATGTGGCTGAAGAACGAGTTCCAGGTCGTCTTCGACCGCCTGCTCGATGACTTTAGGCAAGTCTACGCCGACGCGAGCAAGAGCGACGCCGTCCCATTCGGCCAAGAGCGCATCCCGCCGCGCCAACTGCGCGCGTACCTCGGCCGCATGACCACCGAGCAGCGCCGTGCCATGATCGATAACCCGGACAGCCGCGCCGCACTCCTCAACGCACTGAAGAAGGGGTAATACAATGCCGCAGAAAGCAGAACCTAAGAAAGCAGAACATCCGCCCTTTGAACTCCGACAAGTCGGCAATAAGTGGCAGTTTAATGCTAACCTTGGTAGGGGGTGGCAGGACTT
>Ga0194121_10003381_pt1 | contig 24288 bp, 13 predicted proteins | sample TA2MahCa50mmetaG_FD_148609 | JGI IMG/M metagenome (GOLD analysis project Ga0194121, IMG submission 148609) | Freshwater microbial communities from Lake Tanganyika, Tanzania - TA2015020 Mahale Deep Cast 50m | ecosystem: Environmental > Aquatic > Freshwater > Lake | place: Tanzania: Lake...
CTACCGTCAAAGCCAAAATCCCCGCACTTTCAATTGCTTAGCTCGAAAATGGGGCAAAGTTCAGTTTAGAGCGGACCTCGGCTCCCAGGAGCCGGGCAATCCCTCTGGAAAAGTTGGGGTTTCCCCGGCGCGAGGACCAGGTGGCCGGCGCCGGACCCAACCGGCGACACGCTGTCACAGGGGCTGGCAGCTTATACCGGGCAAAATCTTCCCGATGGTGTGACAGAGGTCGCCCGAGCGGCGCAGGCACCATCGGTTAAGCGTTTGAAGTTCAAGGAAAGAATTTCTGGCACGGCTTCTGCTTTCGAATTGGCCGACTACCCCTCACTCGTCATGCGTGCGGATCGAAGGCCATGGAAAATCCCTCACTGATCGCCCTCTCCCGGCAGGTCGCGCTTGAGCGTCAGCTCGCGGTGATCGCCAACAACGTGGCCAACGTCAACACGACGGGCTATCGCGCCGAGCGCGTGCTGGTCAACGAGTACCGCAAGCCGGTCGGCTTCAACCAGGAGCTCTCGCTGGTCCAGGACATCGCCGTGGCGCGCAGCCTGGTCGACGGTCCGCTCAAGAAGACCGGCAATACCTTCGACTTCGCGCTGGCCGGCCCCGGATAGTTCGTTGTCGACGCGCCCTCGGGCGAGCGCTACACGCGCAACGGCTCGTTCCAGCTCGACAACCAGAATCGCCTGACCACGGGTGGCGGCGCCCTCGTCCTCGACGAATCGAACAACCCGGTCGTCATTCCCGGCGGCGAAGTCGAAGCGCAGGTCTCCTCCGACGGCACGATCTCGTCCGGCACCCAGCGCGTCGGCAAGCTGCGCATCGTCGGCTTCAACGATGATCACCAGCTCAAGCCGGCCGGCGACGGCCTGTACTCCTCGCTGCTCCCGCCGGTGAACAACCCGCGCGGCCGCGTCATCCAGGGCGCGCTCGAGGATTCGAACGTCAAGCCGGTCGTCGAAGTGACCCAGATGATCGAAGTGCTGCGCAACTACCAGGCGACGCAGCGCGTCGTCGAGGCCGAACACGAACGCCAGCGCTCCGCCGTGCGCCGGCTCGCCGTGTCCGGCCAAGCCTAGCCCATAAAGCCAAGAACGAAAGAGTCGCGGAAAGGAACTGAGATATGCGATCGCTAAGCACCGCTGCGACGGGCATGCATGCCCAGCAGACCAACGTCGAAGTGATCTCGAACAACATCGCGAACCTGAACACGACCGGCTACAAGCGTCAGCGCGCCGAGTTCCAGGACCTGCTGTACCAGGATCAGCGGCGCGTCGGCTCGGCTTCATCGGCGCAGAACACGATCGTGCCGACCGGCATCCAGATGGGCGTCGGCGTGCGCACCGCCTCGGTCTACCGCATCAACGAGCAGGGCAACCTGGCCCTGACCAACAACAACCTCGATCTCGCGATCAACGGCCGCGGCTACTTCCAGATCACGCTGCCGAACGGCCAGACCGCCTACACGCGCGCCGGCTCGTTCAACCTGTCCCCGCAGGGCCAGATCGTCACCCAGGACGGCTACACCGTGCTGCCCGGCCTGACCATCCCGGCGAACACCATCAACGTCTCGATCAACACCTCGGGCCAGGTCAGCGCGCAGATCGACGGCCAGGTGGCCTCGCAGCTCGTCGGCCAGTTCGAGCTCGCCACCTTCCCGAACGAGGCCGGCCTGCAGGGCATCGGCAACAACCTCTATCTGGAGACGCCGGCCTCGGGCAACGCCACCACGGGCGTGCCGGAAAGCACCGGCTTCGGCAAGACCGTGCAGTCCTTCCTCGAGGTCTCGAACGTCAATCCGGTGTCCGAGATCACCAGCCTGATCACCGCGCAGCGCGCCTACGAGATGAACTCCAAGGTGATCACCACCTCCGACGAGATGCTGCTCGCCGTCACGCAGCTCCGTTCGTAGCCTAGCGCCGAAGGACAAGAATCATGCGCAAGCTCGCTGCCGCGATCGCGATCGGCATCGCACCGCTGCTCATCCTGGCGGCGACCCCGGCCGCCGCCAGTACGCCCATCCTGGTCAACCGCGCCGTCGTGCACGGCGACATGGTCAAGCTCGGCGACCTGTTCCGCAACATCGGCGACAAGGCCCCCGTCGAGGTCGACGTGGCGCCGGCGCCGGGACAGACCGCGACCTATCATGCCGTGCAGCTCGCCAACATCGCGCGCGCGCACGGCCTGGACTGGAAGCCGCACAACCAGTTCGACCGCGTCGCGGTCGAGCGCGCCAGCAAGATGGTGCCGCGCGACGTCATCGACCAGGCGATCATCAAGGCGCTTGCCCAACAGGGCGCGCCGACCGAGGTCGAGGTCGAAATCCAGAACTGGCAGTTCCGCATGTTCGTACCGGTCGAGAAGCCGTACAACGTGGCGCTCGAGAGCGTGGTCTACGACAACCAGAACAAGCGTTTCTCCGGCACGATCTCGGCCCCCGCCGGCGATCCGAACGCCGAGCGCGCTCAGATCTACGGCCGCATCTATCTGGTCGTCGAGGTGCCGGTGCTGCGGCGCCGCGTTAACCCCGGCGAGCAGATCAAGCGCGAAGACATCGACTTCATGAAGGTGCGCGACTATCAGGCGCTGCGCGGCATCATCGTCAGCCCCGGCGCGCTGATCGGTTTCACGCCGCGCCGCGCGCTCAACGACCACACCGTGCTGCGCGACAGCGACATCCAGCCGCTGCTCCTGGTCAGCCGCAACGAGACAGTCACCGTGACCCTCAACACCAGTTCCATGAGCCTGTCGACGCAGGGCAAGGCGCTCGACAACGGCGCCAAGGGCGAGACGGTCCGCGTGCTGAACACCAAGAGCAACAAGACGGTCGAGGGCATCGTCACCGGCCCCAACACGGTCGCCGTCAAGGCGCCGACCCGGGTCGCCGTCAACTGAGCCCTCGCGTTAGCCGGCGCACTGCGCCGACGTCAGAATAGGAAACGAACATGTCCCGCCTCTCGAATCCCGCCCGCATCGCCACCGTCGTGCTGTGCGCCACCGCGCTCGCCGGCTGTAACGTGCTGTCGCGCCTCGACGACATGGGCAGCGCGCCCAAAATGTCCACGATCGACAACCCGACGACCCATCCGCAGTACCGGCCCGTCTCCATGCCGATGCCGGCGCCCTATGTCGGCGAGCGCATGCCGAACTCGCTGTGGAAGCCCGGCGCGCGCGCCTTCTTCAAGGACCAGCGGGCGAGCCGCGTCGGCGACATCATCACCGTGTCAATCGACATCAAGGACAGCGCCAAGGTCTCGAACGAAACGAAGCGCAGCCGCGACAATTCGGATACCGCCACCTTGGGCGCGCTGTTCGGCCTCGAAGGCCCGATCAACCGCATCCTGCCCGGCGCGCCGGCCGGTGGAACCAACGGCGCCGTCAACCTCGCCACGACGCTCTCCAACGAGGGCAAGGGCAGCGTGGACCGCGCGGAAGAGATCAAGCTGCTGGTCGCCGCCGTGATCACGCAGGTGCTGCCCAACGGCAACCTCGTACTGCAGGGCCGCCAGGAGATCCGTATTAACTTCGAGGTGCGCGAGCTGCTGGTCAGCGGCATCATCCGCCCCGAGGACATCCTTCAGACCAACACGATCAGCTACGACAAGATCGCCGAGGCCCGCATCGCTTACGGCGGCCGCGGCCAGCTCACCGACGTCCAGCAGCCGCGCTACGGCGCCCAGTTCCTCGACGTCATCCTGCCCTTCTAGTCAGTACCTCCGTTCCTTTCCAAACTTGCGGCCGGCATGGGCAACCATGCCGGCCGATTTTCTTTGCCGCCGTCAGCCGCGGCCTGATCGATCTAGTTGCCGGTCGTCTGCAGCGCACCCTGCTGTCCGCCGGACACGGGCGAGCCGGCGGCGAGACGGGCAAAGAGCACGCCGTAGCCCTGCAGCACGACCACCTTTCGTTTCGGATCGGTGGCGAAGGCATGGCTGCCGAGCGGCGTCAGGGTCAGGTTCTCCACCGGCAAGGTCGCCGGCTTGTCGCTGAAATTGAATGCGGCGAGCACGCGCTCCTCGCCGAGCACCCGCTCGAACGACAGCAGCGAACCGTCGGCGCGCAGAGCGGTAAGCGTGCCGCGCACGAGCGAAGGATGAGCGCGGCGCCAGCGAAGGAAGTTGCGCCAGGCGCTGAGCAGCGACCGGGCGTCGCCGGCCTGCCGATCGACGGCGCGCTCGCGATGCGCGCGCGGCACCGGCAGCCAGGCATTGCGTGCGGAGCTGAAGCCCGCATGGCGCCCGGCGGCCGTCCACGGCATCGGCGTGCGCGACCCGTCGCGCCCGGTAAACACCGGGTAAAACGCCGTGCCGAACGGATCGCGCAAGCGTGATTCCGGGATCTCGGCCTGCGGCAGCCCGAGCTCCTCGCCTTGATAGAGGCAAACGGTGCCGGGGAGCGACAGCAGCAAGGCCATCAGCAGGCACGCGAAGTGCCCGCCGCCATGCGCCCCGCCCCACCGGCTGCATGCGCGCGCCACATCGTGGTTGCTGAACGCCCAGCAGTTGCCGATGCCGCTGGTGTGCTCGACGGCTGCCAGAGCGCGAGCGAACACCTCGGGCGTGAAGTCCTGCTTCATCATGCCCAGCGTGTAGGCGATATCGAGCGCCGTGCCGGCCGGGCTCGTGTAGGCCGCGCATCGCTCGAGCGCGCCTTCCTCGCTCGACAGCTCGCCCAGCGTCACGACGCCGTCATAGGCGCGCACGACGGCGCCCAGGCGGCAGAGAAAATCCCGGGTCTCCGTCCCCATCATGTCGTGCACGTGATGCTGCAGCCGGAACGGCCGCGGCGGGACCATGCCGTCGGCCGGCGGTCGCGGCGGGTTATCGCGCAGCTCCACGTCGTGAAACATGAAGTCGACGGCATCGAAACGGAAGCCGTCGACGCCGCGGTCGAGCCAGAAGCGCGCACAGGCGAACAGCGCGGCGACGACGACGTCGCTGCGCAGATTGAGCGCCGGCTGGCTCGACAGAAAGTGGTGCAGGTAGTATTGCCGGCGCACCGGGCTCCATGTCCACGCGCTGCCGCCGAACACCGAGAGCCAGTTGTTCGGCGGCGTGCCGTCCGGTCGCGGATCGGCCCAGACATAGCGCTCGCTTGCGGCACTCTCGCGCGCCATGCGGCTGTCCTGGAACCATGGGTGCTGGTCCGAAGTGTGGCTCCAGACCTGGTCGATCAGGACTTTGAGACCGAGCGTGTGGGCGCGCCGCACGATGGCATCGAAATCGTCGAGCGTTCCCATGGCCGGATGGACGTCGCAATGATCCGTGATGTCGTAGCCGAAGTCCTTCATCGGCGAGGGATAGAACGGCGAGATCCAGATTGCGTCGACGCCGAGCCCGGCGACGTAGTCAAGCCGGCTGAGCAGCCCCGGCAGGTCGCCGAAGCCATCGCCGTCGCTGTCGCTGAAGCTCAGCGGATAGACGTGATAGATGACGGCTCCGTGCCACCATGGCGTCGACATGAATCTCAACCTCGATGAACGTCGCGCCAAACGTCGATAGCCGCGCTCGTGACGTTGCGCTCGGCTCCGGGCCGCCGGACGCGAAAGACGCCCGGCCGGCAGCTCAGCCCCGCATTGCGACATTGATCATTGTGGATGTGCTGGAAGACTAGGCGAGCCGGCGCGGCGTGACAATGCTTCTGTCGGCGCAAGCGCGCAGTCACCCGGCGCGGGAATGGTCGTGGATCAGTCACGCTCGCGCACCAGCACGGCGACCGGAGCAACCTCGAGGAGCGCTGCCGCGCGAAGGGGTATGACCCCATCCTCTGCATGGAGCAGATGAATGGCCCCGGTCAGTGCATTGCACCACCGGCCGCGCAGATCCCCCGGCAGCAGGATCGCACTGTCGTCCCATGCCAGGCGGCCGTCATAGCTGCGGCTGTCCTGACCAAGCAGGCCGACGAAGAGGCGGCCGGTCACCACCAGAATGCATTGATCCAGATCGCGCCGGACATAAGCGATGAGATGGTCGGCGCGGCCGCCATCGACGGCGATCGGCTCGTAATCGCCGTCGCGGAAGAGGCTCGCCCGCTCGCGCCTCAGTTCGAGAATCCGGCGCATCAGGCAAAGCTTGATGCGCCCGTCTGGCCATTGGGCCATGCATCGGCGACGATGGTGCGCGTCATGCTCCGGCGCATCTGCTTCGGCTTCGCCCAGCTCGCGCAATCCGCGCGCGCGGCGTTCGAAGTCGACGGGCTGTCGATTGTCGGGGTCGACAAGGCTGAGATCCCACAACTCGCTTCCCTGATAGATGTCCGGCACACCGGGCACGGTCAGGCGCAGCGCGAGCTGTGACAGCGAGTTGAGCATGCCGAAGAAAGCGACCCGCCCGGCGAATTCGGCAAAGTCCGCGAGGAAGGGATTGGCCCGGCTGGCATCGAGGGCGCCGCGGGCAAAGGACGTACAGCCCTCTTCATAGGTTTCACGCGGGCTGTCCCAGCTGCTGTGCAGTTTCGCCTCGCGTACCGCCTTGATCAGGTAGCGCTCGATGCGTGCGGCGAAGCCGGCCAGCACGTCGCCCTGGGGCTGCCGTCCGATCAGCTCCGCTGGCCAGGCTCCGATCAGCGTCTGGTAAAGGAAATACTCGTCCTGACGCGACGGCGCTTCGCCGTCGCCTTGGCGCAGGAACTTGTTGAGCTCGCCCCATCGCGTCACGTGACGGTTCCATTCAGACGGAAGCTCGGACAGCACGTCGATGCGGGCGCGCGCATCCTCGCCGCGCTTGGTGTCGTGGGTCGTGCCGGCGAGCATGGTATGCGGCCAATGACGCGCCCGCTGGCGGTTGGCGCGGTGGAAGGCGGCGACCGACACGCCGAACTGGCGGGGATCGCCGCCCACTTCGTTGAGGGACACGAGCCGGGGAAAGCGATAGAACGCCGTGTCCTCGAAAGACTTCGCCATGATCGGGGCGGTGTACTGTTGGAACCGCATGGCAAACCGAAAGACCTCGGCGCGGCGAAAGGAAGGCGCACGCCTGACGAGATCGCCCGTCAACGCATCGTGCACGAAATCGAGGATCTCATGATCGGGGCCGCGCCATGACCGCCGGGCCTGGCTGACCGCCCATTCCAGATCCCTGCGGTCGTCGGCGCCGATCCTGCGGCTGGTGACATAGGTACGGTAGACCGGAAAATGCCGCACCACCTCCCGGAGCGCTTCGCGCAGGCGCTGCCACGTGAAATCGCGCGTGCTCCAGTGACGTTCGGAGATGCGGTCGAGCGCGCCGGCGAGCCCGCTGAGCTCGCCCGACAGCAGGTTCTCGATGACGAGATCCTTGGCGGCCAGCACGATGTCGTCGAACGATGCGGCCGAGCCGCAGAATTGGCGGAAAGCGGCGTCACATGCGGCCTCGCCCGACGGATCGACGAAGAGGCCGTTGACCAGCGCGGCAAAGTCGTAGCCGGTCGTGCCGGCGATCGGCCAGCTCGCGCGCAGCGTCTCATGGCGGGCGAGAATCTCCTCTGCGACGATGTAGAGCCGTCCCGGCTCGCCGGACCCGTCGCGCGGCCGTGACGCCTGCGCCAGCGATTGCAAGCGATGAAAATAGCCCTCGGGATCGGACAGGCCGTCGATGTGGTCGAGGCGCAACCCGTCGAGGCGTCCCTCGCCGATCAGGCGGCCGATCAGGCCGTGCGCGACGGTGAACAGCGCGCGGTTCTCCATGCGGATGCTCGCCAGGTCGCTGATGTCGAAGAAGCGGCGATAGTTCACCTCGTCGGCGGCGACCCGCCAATAAGCCAGGCGATAGTGCTGGCGCTCGAGCAGACCGTGCAGCGCGCCGGCGTTGCCGCCATAGACCGCTGCAGCATCGGCCATGAATTCCGCCGCACCGGCGCTGTCCCTGCAGAGCGCCGCCAGTTCGGATTTGAGATCGGCCACTTTGCGACGCGCTTCGTTGCGGCGACGCTGGCTCAAGCCGCGCAATCGATCGAAATCGCCGGCGATGCGTCCGAGCGAAGCGCGCAGCTCAGCCGAGACCGCCGCGTGTGCTGGGTCCGCGCGCCCGAGCTGCCGGCGAATCACCGTCGCATAGGAGCGCGGCCTGAGCGGCAGCCGGTGGTCGTGATACCAGATGCTGAACGTACCCTCGTCGGCCGCGAAACGCAGCATGAGCTCGTAGCGCTCGAGCACGACGCCATAGTGCTCACCGAGCAGCGGCAGCAGCACCTTGCCGCGCAGCTCCGGCTTGGCCGGCTCCCAGTCAATGTCGAAGAAGCCGCTGTAGATCGAATTGCGCCCCCACTCCAGCACATCGAGCCACCAGGCATTGTCCGCATGGCCGATGCCCATGTGATTGGGCACGAAGTCGAGCACGAGCCCCATCCTGCGCGCGCGCAACGCATCGCTCAACCGAACGACGTCGTGCCAAGTGCCGAGATCGGCGTTGAGCGTGCTGTGATCGGTGATGTCGTAGCCGTGCTCGCTGCCGGGGCGCGCCTTGAGCAGCGGTGACGAATAGACATGGCTGATGCCGAGTTCGGCCAGATAGGGAACGAGCGAGAGGGCGTCGTTCAGGCGGAAGCGCGGAGTGAATTGGATGCGGTAGGTGGATGACGGCACCGTCATCCCCTGGCTTTCCGCGGGAGAGCGGCCGGCCGCAGGCCGCACGCGGTTGAGCGCATCGAACAGCGTGGTCACGCGACTGTCCCGGAAGATCGTTGCGATGGCGACCGGGAGCCGCCGCCGCCAATTCGGGTGCTCATCGATCGTGCCGGGAATATTGATCTGCTCGAGGATCTCGAGCGGATCCTCGAGCTGAACCATCAGGATCGGGCTGGGCGAGCGCGCGAGAAAGCGGTAGGCGGCCTCGACTGGCGGTCGCTCGCAATGCTCCGCATCGGCCAATCCGTCGTCGCGCAGCGCTGCGTGCAGCGATGCGCAGATCGCGCGGCGGCGGCCGCGCTCGGCCTCGACCTGCGTGGCATCGCCGAGCAATCCGAGTTCAGCACGCAGGTCGATGTCGGCGCCGCGCCAGTATGCGGCCAGCGTCGGCAGGTCGTGACTGCCGACCGCCACCAGCGCCGATCGGGGATAATCGCGCGGCCGGACGAAGCGGTCGTGGTCGTCGTGCTCGAAATAGAGCAGCCGGCAACCGAGAATGTCCGCGCGCTCGAGTGCGGCGCGCAGCCCCTCCGGCACCGTCCCGAGATCCTCGCCGATGACGACGCAACGCGCGCGTTGGCTTTCCAGCGCGAGAATGCCCACGAGGTCCGCGAAGGGGTAGCGCACATAAGCGCCGCGAGCGGGCGTATCCCCGTGCCGGATCCAGAATGTCCGCCACAAGCCGAGAACATGGTCGATGCGCAAGGCCCCGGTGTCGCGCATGTTGGCGCGCAGCAGCTCGATGAACGGCTGATAACGCGCGCGGCGCAGGGCGACGGGGTTGATCGGAGACAAGCCCCAGTCCTGGCCCTTCGGGCTCCACAGATCGGGCGGCGCGCCGACACTCCAGCCACCGGCAAACATGTCCTGACCCGCCCACGCGTCGCCGGCCCCGGAGTCGATGCCGACCGCGAGGTCGCGATAGAGGCCGATCGGCATGCCGGCGCGACGCGCCGCCTCGCAGCACGCGGCGAGCTGCTCGGATGCCAGCCATTGCAGATAGTCGAAAAACTCCAGTTCGCGGACATGCCGCGCGGCGAAACGCCGGACCGCCGGCGAGCTCGGGTCGCGGAACTCCACTGGCCAGTTCGGCCAGTAGCGCTGCGCGGCATCGCGCTCGGCCAATGTCTGCCGCAGAAGCTGGAACTGGCTGAAGCGACGCAGCGCTTCGCCGTGCTGACGCTGGAACGCGCGGAAACGGCGCGCACGCCGCGTCTGCCTCGCCAGGTGAGTGCCGCGGAAGAAATCATAGAGCAGCTCCAGCACCGGCCGCTTGTGGCGCGCCACGCCGGCATAGTCGACCAGACTCGACTCGCGGAGCGCGCGCAGCCCCGCCTGAAACGCGGCTGCGGCGACGCGCGCGCGCGCGGCCTGGCATTCGGCGTACTCCGGAACGCCTTCGACATCGATGTAGAGCGGATTGACGAAGACCCGGCTGTTCGGCGAATAGGGGCTCGGACGCTCGGGCTCGTCGAAATACAGGGCATGCAGCGGATTGAGCCCCACCGCGCTGGCGCCGGCCGACGCGGCACGGCGAACGAATTCGGCAAGGTCGCCGAAATCGCCGATGCCCCAATTGAACGGCGAGCGAAGCGCGTAGAGCTGGATCGAGATGCCCCACACCCCGCCCGACTGGAATTGGGCTGGCAGATAGGCGCGCGCGGGCACCACAATGAGCAGCGTGTCGACGTCCGACGCGGCGGGTGCATCGGTTCGGACGACCAGGCCGTGATAGCCGAGAGAGAGCGCGGGCAGACACAAGCGCCGGCGCTCCCAGGATCGCCCTGCGACGTCGACCGTCTCGATCAGCTCGAGCGTGTCGAGCCGCACCGCGCCGCGATGATCGCCGCCGGCCTCCTCCGCAACGCGCCAGGAGATGCGGTCGACGCCGCCCGAGGCCGGGCGACTGAGCGTGACCGAGGGCGGCCCGTCCTCGGCGCGCCAGACCACGACCGGCTCGACGAGCCGCGGCGTCTCCTCCCGAGCTTCGCCGCTGCGCGCGACGCAACCCAGCACGGCCGCCAACGCGCTGATCGTGTCGGCCGGGACCTCGTGCCACACGCCGGACTGGTCGCTGTAGCTGCGCTCGATTCCGGCGCGTTCGCAAAGGTCGGTCAGCGCATCGTCCGGCATCAGGATCGATCCCCGGGAGCGTGCATGAACCAACCGGCAAACCATGGCGGCAGCTCGGCGGGCGGCGAGCCGCCATGGGGTAGCGACGACGTTACGAAGAGCGCGTGCCCGATCGTCTCGAGTTCGGCAACCATGGCCGGTACCCGCGAAAACGAGAGAATGGCCTGGAGCGTCGAGCCGCCCCCGAGCCGCCAGCGCACCTCGATGACGTCCCCCTGGTGGATGCGGCTGGTCGCGGCGCGGCCGCCGGCACCGGCCAACCGCGGGACGATCTCCCGGCGACGGACCGCGATCAACCTGCGGACAAGATCGAGCCAGTCGCGATGCGATCCCGCGCGCTCCGGCAAATCCCAGTCGAGGCACGAGGCCGCGAACGTCCCGGGATCGAGCGGATCGGGGATCGCCGCGCGCGCGCCTTCCGTCGCGAACTCCGGGAAGCGAGCGAATTCACGCAAGCGTCCTGTCCGCACGGCATCGGCGAGAGCCGGGCCGAAATCGCAGAAGAAGAGAAAGGGGTGCGGCGCGTTCCACTCGTCGCCCATGAAGAGCAAGGGAATCGAGGGTGCAAGCAGAACGACCGAAAGCGCGGCGCGCACCGCGTCGGCCGGCGCCAGAGCGCCAATGCGCTCACCCCTGGCGCGGTTGCCGATCTGGTCGTGATTCTGCAAGAAGGAAACGAAGGCAGTGCCAGGCAGATGCGCGCTCGGTTCGCCGCGCCTCCGACCGCCGCGGTGCGCCGATGCTTCTCCCTGATAGTCGAAACCTTCGGCCAGCGTGCGGGCCAGGCGGGCGTGCGGCCCGTCGACATAGTCGCCGTAGTAACCAGCCGCCTCGTCGGTCGCCAGGACATGGAGGACATGGTGCAGGTCATCGTTCCACTGCGCCGTGTAGCGGCGGGGTTCGCCATTGCTGCCGCGCTCGAGCAGCCGCGCTGAATTGTCGTCATTCTCGAGGACGAGATGAATGTGGCGGCCCGGCGGGGTCCCGGCGCGCACGGTGTGGGCCAGTTCCTCGAGCAAGCCGGGCTTGCTGTCGTCGACGATCGCATGGACGGCGTCGAGCCGAAGGCCGTCGATGTGGAACTCCTCGATCCAGTAGAGCGCGTTGTGGATGACGAAGTCGCGCACCGGGCCGCTGTCCGGTCCGTCGAAATTGATTGCGCCACCCCACGGGGTCTGGTGCTGGGCATTGAAGAATTGCGGCGCGTAGCGCTGCAGATAGTTGCCCTCCGGCCCGAAGTGGTTGTAGACCACGTCGAGAAACACCATCAGGCCCCGACGATGCGCGGCTTCAACGAAGCGCTTGAGCTCCTCGGGGCGGCCATAACGGTGCTCGGGCGCGAAGGGCAGGACGCCGTCATAGCCCCAGTTGCGCCCGCCCGGCGCTTCCGCCAGCGGCATGAGCTCGATGGCTGTGATGCCGAGATCGACCAGATGATCGAGTCGGCGCGCGGCGCTGGCATAGTCGCCTTCGCGCGTGAAGGTGCCGACATGCATCTCGTAGAGCACCGTCTCGTGCCACGGCCGGCCGTTCCAATCGGCATCCGACCACGCGAATGCCGCGGGATCGACGACTTCGCTCGGGCCGTGGACGTCCTGCGGCTGGAAGCGCGAGGCCGGGTCGGGCACCGCGATCTCGCCATCGATCACGAAGCGGTAGCGGGTGCCCGCACGCGCCTTCGCGGTCGCCAGCGCGTGCCACCCACCGGCACCGCGCACCATCGGCGGTGTCGTGCCCCCCTCCCTGCCGCCCCCATCAAGCTCGATCTCCACGCTGCGCGCGGCCGGCGCCCAGAGCCGGAAGCTCACGCTGCCGTCTTCGCGAACGGACGCGCCGAAGGGCATCGCATGGACACGCTTCATGGTCTGGCGGGGCCGCGTCGGCCGCACAGCACGACAACGGTGCGCGGCTCGACCTCGACCTTGGCATCCGGCGCCAGCGGCGCCTGACCGCCAGAGCCCGTGGCAAGCGCGGTATTGAGCAGGAATGTCCACTCGCCGATCCCCGCAATCGACGGCAGCTGATAGATCACGCGATCGAAATGCGCATTCAGCACGACGAACAGCGGCTCGTCGGCTTCTTCCGATTCCAGCTCGCTGCCGGCGTCGGCGAGCAGGAAGCACAGGCTGCGCGCATCGGGAAAATTCCAGTCGACTTCGGTCTTCTCGCTTCCGTCGGGCACCAGCCAGGTGACGTCCTTGAGCAGCCCGTCGTTGTCGATGAGCGTGCCGACCAGGAACCGACCGCGTCGAAACGCGCGGTAGGTCTTGCGCAGCCGGATCACGTGGCGCACGAACGACAGGAGATCGCGCGTCTCGCTCGCGGGCTCGGTCCAATCGACCCAGCCGATCTGATTGTCCTGGCAATAGGCATTGTTGTTGCCGCGCTGCGTGTTGGCGATCTCGTCGCCCGCCAGCAGCATGGGCACGCCTTGCGAGAGCAGCAGGGTGGCGAGCAGGTTGCGCTTCTGCCGCGCTCTCAGCGCAATGATCTTCTCGTCGTCGGTCTCGCCCTCCGCGCCGCAGTTCCAGCTGTTGTTGTTGTCGCTGCCGTCGCGGTTGCCCTCCTGGTTGGCCTCGTTGCGCTTCTGCTCGTAGCTGACCAGATCGTGCAGGGTGAAGCCGTCGTGGGCGGTCACGAAATTCAGGCTCGACCACGGCCGCCGCCCGGAATGGCCGAAGACGTCGCGCGAGGCACACACGCGCCCCGCGAGCTCGCGGATCAGCCCGCCTTCTCCCTTCCAGAAGCGCCGCACCGTGTCGCGGAACTTGTCGTTCCATTCCGCCCAGGCCGGCGGGAAGGCGCCGAGGCGATAGCCGTCCGGGCCGACGTCCCATGGCTCGGCGATCAGCTTGACGCGCGACAGCACGGGATCCTGGCGCACCACGTCGAGAAAGCCCGAATATGGATCGAAGCCGCCGGCCGCCTCGCGCGCGAGCGTCGTCGCCAGGTCGAAACGGAAGCCGTCGACATGCATCTCCTCGACCCAGTAACGCAGCGAATCGGTGACGAGCTGCAGGACGCGCGGATGATGCAGCCGCAGCGCATTGCCGCAGCCGGTGAAATCCTCGTAGTGACGCTCGTTGCCCGGGACGAGCCGATAGTAAGACTTGTTGTCGATGCCGCGGAAGGACAGCGTCGGACCGAGGTGGTTGCCTTCGGCGGTGTGGTTGTAGACGACATCGAGGATCACCTCGATGCCGTTGTCGTGCAGGTTGCGCACCATCGCCTTGAACTCGCCGATGTCGCCGCCGGCGAGATAGCGCGGCATCGGCGCAAAGAACCCGATCGAGTTGTAACCCCAAAAATTGTTGAGCTTGCGGTCGACCAGCGTACGGTCGTCGACGAAGGCGTGAATCGGCAGCAGCTCGATGGCCGTCACGCCGAGCGAGCGCAGATAACGCGTGACCGACGGCTGGGCGAGCCCGGCGAACGTGCCGCGCAGCGGCGCGGGAATGTCCTCGCGCTGCATGGTGAATCCGCGCACGTGGACCTCGTAGATGATCGTTCGGCTCCAGCGCGTGAACGGCCTCGTGTCGCGCCCCCACGTATGGGCCGGATCGATCACGACGCATTTCGGCATGCCGCGCGCGTTGTCGCGCCGGTCGAACGAAAGATCGGCCTGCTTGCTGCCGACGCGGTAGCCGAAATGGGCATCGTTCCAGGTCAGCCTTCCGTGCAGCGCACGGACATAGGGATCGATCAGCAGCTTGTTCGGATTGAAACGGTGCCCCGCCTTGGGATCGTAGGGGCCGTACACGCGATAGCCGTAAAGCCAGCCCGGCCGCGCCTCGGGGAGATAGCCGTGCCACACCTCGTGCGTATATTCGGGGAGATCGATGCGGCCGATTTCGCGATGTCCGGCGCCATCGAAGATGCACAGCTGCACCCGCTCGGCGTGGGCGGAGAACAAGGCGAAATTCACGCCCTTGCCGTCCCAGGTTGCACCCAGAGGATAGGGACTGCCCGCTTCCACCCGCATGCGCTCAGCTGGCATGCTGGTCTCAAACCGGTTTGGCGGCGAGAATCAGTCCGCCGAGCGGCGGCAGCGTAACGACGATCGAGCATGACCGGCCGTGCCACGGCGTCGGTTCGACCGCGATATGGCCGCCATTGCCGAGATTGCTGCCGCCATAGATCGCGGCATCCGAATTCAGCACCTCGCGATAGGAACCGCATTGCGGCACGCCGAGGCGGTAGCCATGCCGCGGAACGGGGGTGAAGTTGCACACGACGACGACGCCGGGATCATCGGCGCTGCATCGCCGGATGAAGGACAGCACGCTGTTGCCGCTGTCGTTGGCATCGATCCATTCGAAGCCGCTGGCCTCGCAGTCGCGCGCGTGGAGTGCCGGCAGATCGCAATAAAGCCTGTTCAGGTCGCGCACGAGGTTCTGCACGCCGGCGTGGGCCGGATCCCCGAGCAGGTGCCAGTCGAGGCTGATGTCGTGGCTCCATTCGCGCTCCTGAGCGAACTCTCCGCCCATGAACAGCAGCTTCTTGCCGGGGTGGCCGAACATGAAAGTGTAGTAGACGCGCAGATTTGCGAAGCGCTGCCATCGGTCGCCCGGCATCTTGCCGAGCAGCGAGCGCTTTCCGTGCACGACCTCGTCGTGGCTGAGCGGCAGGATGAAGTTCTCGCTGAATGCGTAGAGCAGCCCGAAGGTGAGCTGATTGTGGTGATGGGACCGATGGACCGAATCGCGGCTCATGTAGTCGAGCGTGTCGTGCATCCAGCCCATGTTCCACTTGTAACCGAAGCCGAGCCCGCCGAGATGGACCGGACGCGAGACCATCGGCCAGGCGGTCGATTCCTCGGCGATGGTGGCGATGCCAGGATGGCGACCGTAGGCGAGCTGGTTCAGCCGCTGCAGGAAATCGATCGCCTCCAGGTTCTCGCGTCCGCCGAACTTGTTGGGCACCCACTCGCCGGGCTTGCGGCTGTAGTCGAGGTAGAGCATCGAGGCGACGGCATCGACGCGCAGGCCGTCGACATGGAAGCGATCGAGCCAATAAAGGGCGCTGGCATGGAGAAAGTTCGCCACCTCGCGCCGCCCGAAATTGTAGATCAACGTATCCCAGTCCTTGTGCAGTCCCTGGCGCGGATCGGCATGCTCGTAGAGATGGGTCCCGTCGAATGCGCCGAGGCCGTGCGGGTCATTCGGGAAGTGGCCGGGCACCCAATCGAGGATGATGCCGAGGCCGGCGTCATGCGCAGCTTCGATGAGGAACCGGAAATCCTCGGGCGGACCGAACCGGCTGGTCGGCGCGAACATGCCGACCGGCTGATAGCCCCACGAGCCGTCGAAGGGGTGCTCGGTGATCGGCAGAAGCTCGATATGCGTGAAGCCCAGGTCCCTGACGTAGGGGACGAGCTGCTCGGCCAGCTCCCGGTAGCCGAGATAGGCATTGTCCTGCTCGATCTTGCGGCGCCATGAATCCGCGTGCACCTCATAGATCGATACCGGCGCGGCGCGGTCGATGCGGCGCTGGCGCTCGGCGAGCCAGGCCTCGTCAAGCCACGGCTGCTCTGATGCGGCGTGCACGATCGACGCGGTGTGCGGCGGCCGCTCGGCGGTGAATGCGTAGGGATCGGCCTTGAGCGGCAGCAGGGTGCCATCCGCGGCCTTGATCTCGAACTTGTAGCGCTCGCCCGCGCCGAGACCCGGCACGAATATCTCCCAGATGCCCGCGCCCGGATGAAGTCGCATCGGGTGGCGCCGTCCGTCCCAGTTGTTGAAGTCGCCGACCAGGCTGACGCGGCGCGCATTGGGCGCCCACAGCACGAAGACGACGCCGGTCGTCCCTTCGACTGCGGTCACATGGGCGCCCATCACGTCATAGGCCGCCGGATGCGTGCCCGCCGCCAGGAGCTGGAGATCATCCTCCCGCAGCCAGGGCCGGAACCGATACGGATCGTCGAGCTCGACCTGGCGGCCACCCCACTCGACGCTCAAGCGGTAGGCGAAACGGCGTGCGCGGTCGATGGTGCCGGCGAACAAGCCGGCTTCGTGCACGCGCTCGAGCGGCGCCACCACGCGCGACGACTTTGCATCGATGATCGCAGCACCGCGCGCCTCGGGCAGAAAGGCGCGCACGACCATGCCCTCGCCGGTCTTGTGCAGGCCGAGAAAGGCGAACGGGTCGGGATGATCGCCGCTGACGATCGCTCGCGCGTCGTCGAATCGCTGGCTGCCGTGACGCATGCGGATCCTCCTCACGCCGCGTGAGACAGGAGATCGTTGGCGCCCGCCAACGGTATCCACGCCCAGGCCGGACGATTGGCCAGCTCGTAGCCGATTTCGTAGAAGAGCTTTTCGAGCATGGCGAGCTTGAGCAGATTCTTCGCGACCGACTCGTCGGCCGGGTAGCTGGCGCAGCCGGCGATGGCAAGACGGTAGCCGGACAGGAACGCCTCGATGGCCTGATCGCGCCACGTAAGCACGAAGGGACGCATCACTGGGCGGCGTTCGGCGTTGTCGCGCGTTTCGTGATCGAGTGCGGCCCAGGCGGCGTAGTCGAAGGAGCGCACCATGCCGGCCACATCCTTGAGCGGCGTGTTCTTGCCGCGCCGTTCGCCAAGCGGACGGCGCGGCTCGCCTTCGAAATCGAGGATGTAGACGTCGTTCTGCGCCACGACGATCTGCCCGAGGTGGTAGTCGCCGTGATAGCGCGTCTTCGCGACACCGGACGGGACAGGGAACGGTACGGCGATCTGCTGCAGAATCTCGCGCTTGCGGGCCAGCAGCCGATCGGCGAAGTCTGCCGCTTCGCCGGTCAGCGTCTTGCGCTGGCGGGCGAGCGTGTCCAGCGCGGCGCGCGCTTCCTTGCCCAGCCGTTGCTGGAAGCGCCGCACGTCGGCGTCGGTCATCGGCTCCGGCTTGAAGGCCGGATCGGCCTCGGCCGGGCACAGAGCGCGATGCAACTCGGCGGTGCGCTCGCCGAGCTTGCGCATCAGCGCGAGGTTGACGGCATGGACATCCGGCCTGGCGGCGACGTCCTCGGCCGGCAGAACGGCCGCTTCATCGAGGAAGCGCTGCAAGTAGGCTTGCGTGTGCGCCCAGCCATCGCCCTGATTGCGGATGAAGGCATGCATGCAGCCGAGCGCGGTGCAACTGCCGTCGGTGCCGATCAGCTCGATGCCGCCCAACAGGGCCGGCGAGTTGGCGAAGCCCGCCTGCTCGGTCAGGAATCGGCCGATCTCGAGGTCGGGATGCGTGCCGGTCGCCAGCCGGCGGTAGAACTTCAGGATCAGATAGTCCTCGATCAGGACCGACGAATTGCTCTGTTCGACCCCGAGCGGTCGCACGGTGGGGCTTTCCGGCGCAGCCTGCGCGGCGAAGGCGCGGGTCGGGCGGAACTCGATGCGCCCGAGCGGGTGGTCGACATGGGCGCCGCGGCGCACCGCGTCCACGACGGCCAGAGCGAAGCGCTCGTCCTGCACGGCCTCGTAGAGCGCGCCGCTGCGCGGCCCTTTGCGCACCTTGGCGAGAGCCACGGCTATGCGATCCTGCGTCAGCGTGTGGACTTCCTTCCATTCGATCGCCAAGGGAAGGAAGTAGGTTTGCGGCGTCGTCTTGCCTTGGAAGCGTGCGTCGAGGAACGTCAGCAGCCAGCCTTCGCTGCCGGCGGCGAACGCCACCGACGACGTCACCTCCGCCTCGCGCAATGCCAGGTCCTTGGCGCCATACCAGCGCCGCATCGGCAGATAGCGCGGCAGCACATCGCGGTCGAAGATCGTCTTGTTGCGGCCGGTCAGCAGGGTTTGCCAGGCCTCGCCGACGACGAGCGTGACGAATTCGGGCAGCGACTCGGCGATCGCCGGCCTGCCGTCGACGACCTGGTTTGCCTGCGCCAGCAGGAACCAGAAGAACGAGTGGCCGGACAGGGTCAGCCGATAGAGTCCCTCGGCGATCGGGGGAAAATTGGTGCGGCTCAGCAGCTCGACCGGAATGCGCCCGCGATAGGGCGCGAGATCAAGATCGACCGCTTCGGCCGATCGCGCGAGATTGGCGACGCACAGCACCGTCTCCTCGCCGTGCTCGCGGATATAGGCAAAGATGCGGCGGTTCGACGGATAGAGGAAGCTCAGCGTTCCGCGTCCGAAGACCTTGCGGCCCTGGCGCGCCGCGATCAGACGCTTCGTCCAGTTGAGCAGCGAGGACGGATTGCGCATCTGCGCCTCGACGTTGACCGCCTGATATCCGTAGACCGGATCCATGAGCGCCGGCAGGAACAGGCGCGCCGGGTCAGCGCGCGAAAAGCCCCCATTGCGGTCGGGCGTCCACTGCATCGGCGTGCGCACGCCGTCCCGATCGCCCAGGAAGAAGTTGTCGCCCATGCCGATCTCGTCACCGTAGTAGACGACCGGCGTGCCCGGCATCGACATGAGCAGGCTGTTCATCAGCTCGATCTTGCGCCGGTCGTTGTCCATCAGCGGCGCCAGGCGGCGGCGGATGCCGAGGTTGAGACGCGCGCGCCGGTCGGCCGCGTAGGTCTTCCAGAGATAGTCGCGCTCGGAATCGCTGACCATTTCGAGCGTCAGCTCGTCGTGATTGCGCAGGAAGATCGCCCACTGGCACGACGCGGGGATTTCCGGCGTCTGGCGCATGATGTCGGTGATCGGGTGCCGGTCCTCCTGCGCGATCGCCATGTAGATGCGCGGCATGAGCGGAAAGTGGTAGGCCATGTGGCACTCGTCGCCCTGGCCGAAATAGGCTTGCACGTCCTCCGGCCACTGGTTGGCCTCGGCGAGGAACATGCGGTTCTTGTGTTTCCTGTCGAGCTCGGCACGCAGGTGCTTCAGCACCGCGTGCGTTGCGGTCAGGTTCTCGTTGTTGGTGCCCTCGCGCTCGCACAGATAAGGAATGGCGTCCAGCCGCATGCCGTCGACGCCGGCGTCGCACCAGTAGCGCATCGTGGCGATGACGGCGCGCACGACCTGGGGATTGTCGAAGTTGAGATCGGGCTGGTGCGGAAAGAAGCGGTGCCAATAGTAGGCCTGCGCGGTCGCGTCCCACGACCAGTTCGAGCTCAGCGTGTCGGTGAAGATGACGCGCGTGCCGTCGAACTTCTTGTCGGTGTCGCTCCAGACATACCAGTCGCGCAGACGCGAGCCCGCCTTGGCCCTGCGCGCGCGCTGGAACCAGGGATGCTGATCCGAGGTGTGGTTGACGACCAGCTCGGTGATGATGTGCAGGCCCCGCCGATGGGCCTGCCGGACGAACTCGCGGAAGTCCTTCATCGTGCCGTAGGAGGCATGAATCTCCCGGTAGTTGGCGATGTCATAGCCGTCGTCGCGCAGCGGCGAGGGATAGAACGGCAGCAGCCAGATCGCGGAAATGCCGAGATCCTGCAGGTAGTCGAGCCGCTGGGTCAGGCCCTGGAAGTCGCCGACGCCGTCGTCATTGGCGTCGAAGAACGCCTTGACGTGGGCTTCGTAGATCACGACGTCCTTGTACCAGAGCGGGTCGTCGGCCAGCATCAGAAGCAGGTCTCGCGGTAGTCGACGTAGCGGAACGGCGCGACGCGGAAGATCGCCGCCGGGTTGGCATGCGGTTCGAGGCGAATGCGATGCTGCGCGCCACGCCACAGGTGCCGCTCGCCGCCCAGCAGGTCCTGGAGCTCGAAGGCGTCGCCCTCGCTCAGGTTCATGTCGCCGAGCGGGAATTCGATCGTCGCTTCGTGAGCCTCGAAGGGATCGAGATTGACCGCAACGAAGATCATGTTCGAGCGGTCAGCCGTCATCTTGCTGTAGAACAGCACGGAGTCCGAGCTCGCCGGATGGAAGCGCAGATTGGTCAGCTGGTGGAGTGCCGGGTTGTCGCGCCGCGCGACGTTGACGCGCCGGATGTAGTCTTTGATGTTCCCGGCGCGATCCCAATCCCACACCTTGAATTGGTACTTTTCGGAATCGGCGTATTCCTCGGTCCCCGGCAGCGCCGTGGCCTCGCACAGCTCGAAGCCGTTGTAGATGCCGTAAAGACTCGACAGCGTGGCGGCCAGCACGAGGCGCATCTGGAACGCGGCGCGGCCGCCTCTCTGCAGCATGGGCGGCAGGATGTCCGGCGTGTTGGTGAAGAAGTTGGGCCGGAGGTAGTCGCGGCACTCCGTGGTCGTCAGCTCGACCAGGTAGTCGATGATCTCCTGCTTGAAGTTGCGCCAGGTGAAGTAGGTGTAGGACTGCGTGAAGCCGGCCTTGGCCAGCACCTTGAGCATCTTCGGCCGGGTGAACGCCTCCGATAGGAAGATCGCCTCGGGGTGCTTGGCCTGCACCTCGCGGATCAGCCACTCCCAGAACGGCACCGGCTTGGTGTGCGGGTTGTCGACCCGGAAGGTCTTGACGCCCTGGGCGATCCAGAACAGCACGATGTCCTTGAGCTCGTTCCAGAGTGCTGCACGATGCGCGCCGTAGAAATTGACGTTGACGATGTCCTGATACTTTTTCGGCGGGTTCTCGGCGTATTTGACGGTGCCGTCGGGCCGGAAGTTGAACCATTCCGGATGCTGCTTGATCCAGGGGTGGTCGGGCGCGCACTGCACGGCGAAATCGAGCGCCACTTCCATGCCGTGCTCGTGCGCGGCGGCGACGAGGCGGCGGAAATCGTCGAGCGTGCCGAGCTCAGGATGCACGGCGGTGTGCCCACCCTCGCGTGAGCCGATGGCATAGGGGCTGCCCGGCTCGCCCGCTGCAGCCACGACCGCGTTGTTGCGCCCCTTGCGATTGACCTCGCCGATCGGATGAATGGGCACGAAATAAAGCACGTCGAAGCCCATGTCGCGCACCTCGGGGAGCCGACGGATGCAGTCGTCGAAGTTGGAGCCCCGTCCGGGATCGCTTGCCTGCGAGCGCGGAAACATCTCGTACCAGGCTGCGAAGCGCGCGGCGGGGCGGTCGACGTAGAGCTCGAGTGTCCGGTGATAGAGCGTCTCGTCGGCGCGCGCGCCGATGCGGCCCATCAGCTCCCTCGTCGAATCGGAGAGCAGCAGGAGCAGGCGTTGCAGCTCGGCGGCGGCGTTGTCGACCTGGACCAGCAACTGGTGCGCCGCACCTGGGTCCTGGCGGGCAGCCTGGGCAGCCTTGTCGATCAGCGCGCGGCCCTCGCGAAGCTCCAGCGAGACGTCTTGGCCCGCGTCGCGCTTCTTGATCACGTCCTGACGCCAGGTCTGGAACGGGTCGGTCCACGCCCTGATGCGATAGAGATATCGCCCGATCACGCCGGGCGTGAAGCGGCCGACCCAGCGGTCGTTGTCGGCATGCGCCATCGGGGCGCGCCGCCATTGATCTTCCCCCGGCGCCAGGAATTCGAGTGCGGCGCCCAGCACGTCATGGCCGTCGCGAAAGATGTCCGCCGCCACCTCGAACTCGTCGCCGAGCACGCGCTTGACCGCATAGCGGCCGCCGTCGATCTCGGGGCTGACGCTTTCGATGACGACGCGGCTGAGCGCATCCCAGGCGGGATTGTGCTCTGGACGCAAGGTTTCGAGGTTTTCGTCTGCCGCGATTTCCGCGGCTCGCCGGTTTTTCCCCGAACGGGGTGCCATGGGGATGCTCCGCACGCCGGTCTGTCGAGCATATAAGGCCGGACGGGCCGCTTCGTTCCCTGCGAACGAGGCCAGGGGCAGCCAAGCCACGACAAGGCAGCCCGTCGGATACGATCCCCCGCGCGATTCGCGCGATTTCCCCTGAGCCGGATTCGAACGCACCAATCTGGCGACATTGTGGCGCCGGCTGCACGCGACGGTGATCGGGCGCCGGCCCCGGCCGCGACATTTGTGGGCGAAATAAATGACAAATCGAGGGCACGAATTTGCGGAGCCTGCGTTGGGAGGTCGGGTTTCGCGCTGCGAGCGCGCGCTCTGGGAGAAATGCGAGGAGGCCCTCGATGTCGAGACGGCGCGTGCTGATGGTTGCGTCCGAGGCCTATCCGCTGGCCAAGGCCGGCGGGCTGGCCGACTATGTCTCCGGCCTCGCCAAGGCACTGTTTCGCGAAGGCTGCGACGTCAAGATCCTGCTGCCCGCCTATCCAAGCGCGCTGGCCGCCATCAAGGGGCCGATCAGCCGGTTCCGCGTCGATGGCCTCGACGAATTCGGGGCGGTGTCGCTGATTGCCGGGCGGACGCCCGGCGATGTCGGGGCGTGGCTGGTCGACTGCCCTTCGCTCTATGCGCGCGACGGCGATCCCTACCAGGATGCGGACGGCAAGGACTGGCCAGACAATGCCCGCCGCTTTGCCCTCCTCAACCGCGTCGGCGCGCTGCTGGCGACCGGGAACGGTCCGCTCTCGTGGCGTCCGGATCTCGTCCATCTGAACGATTGGCCGACCGGACCGCTGGCCGCCATGCTGAAGCTGGCCAATGCGCCGGTGCCGCGCACCGTGTTCGTCATCCACAACATGGCATTTCTCGGCTTGTGCGCGGCCGACGTGCTTCCGCTGCTCGGCCTGCCGGGCGAGGTTCTCGGGGAATCCGGCCTGGAGTTCTACGGCCACGTCTCGTTCCTCAAGGCCGGGCTGAGCTATGCGGACCGCGTGGTCACGGTCAGCGAGTCCTATGCCCAGGAAATCCTCGCACCGGAATTCGGCTGCGGCCTCGACGGTGCGCTGCGCGCGCGCGGCGATCGCATCATCGGCATCCGCAACGGCGTCGACTACGATGAATGGGATTCCCGCGTCGACAACCGGATCGCGGCCGGCTATGGCGCGCACGACCTGGCGGGCAAGGCGCTTTGCCGCGCCGAGCTCGAGCAGCATTTCGGGTTACGGCCGCGCCGCGACGTGCCGATCTTCGCCTATATCAGCCGCCTGACCCACCAGAAGATGGCCGACGTGCTCGTCGCGGCGGCGCCGGAGATCGTGCGCCAAGGCGCGCAGCTCGCCATCCTCGGCCGCGGTGACCGCGACATCGAACGCGCGCTGTGCGAGCTCAGCCGCCAGTTTGACGACGAGGTGATCGTCCGTCCGGGCTACGACGAGTCCGCCGCGCATCGGCTGCTCGCCGGCGCCGACGCCCTTCTTGCCCCTGCCCGGTTCGAGCCGTGCGGTCTGATCCAGATCTACGCCCTGCGCTACGGCACCTTGCCGATCGTGTCGCGCGTCGGCGGATTGAAGGAGACCGTGGTCGACGCCGATCCCGAGACGCTGGCGGCCGGCACCGCCACCGGCTTCATGTTCGACGACCGATGCCTCGCCGGCTTGCTCGGCGCGGTGGAACGCGCCCTGGCCGTCTATCGCGATCGCAAGCGCTGGCGCGCCATGATGAGAAACGCGATCGGCCGGGACTTCTCATGGCAGCGCGCGGTGACGCGATATCTCGAGCTCTACGATGACATGGCGCCGGTCGCGGCCGAGCGCAGAGTGAGCGCACCCGTGACCAAAGTCGGCGACGACGCCAACGTCGTCTATCTCGGCAACCTGGCCGCCGCGAGCGATTAGATTGGACGTTGCCACTCCCTCCCCTCGCGCGAAGCGCGGAGGAGTTCGGACCGCGTTCCGGTTCGAACGGGTGGGCGCCCTTGCGGTCGGGCGTTTCCACCCCTTCGGGCCCCCTCCTCG
>Ga0194121_10003382_pt1 | contig 24285 bp, 25 predicted proteins | sample TA2MahCa50mmetaG_FD_148609 | JGI IMG/M metagenome (GOLD analysis project Ga0194121, IMG submission 148609) | Freshwater microbial communities from Lake Tanganyika, Tanzania - TA2015020 Mahale Deep Cast 50m | ecosystem: Environmental > Aquatic > Freshwater > Lake | place: Tanzania: Lake...
TGAACAAATTTTTTCGAGATTCAGGGTGTACTGTTAGAACGCAACTGAAATGAGGGTGGATTTTAGCTGACCACGTAACATTTTTTGGGGTGTCATCTTCTTTTTCCGTCGGAAGCAAGGTGACTCGATGTGGGTGTTAGTTTGAATACTTTTTATTTATATATATATATATTTTTTTCTTTTAGAAGAAGAGATATATTCATAGGATAATTGTGTGTTTGAAAGAGACCGCTTTTGGTTTCGACGTTTAGTTAGATTTTTTAATAAATTGTAGTAATTGAGTCGCTTTGATCGCCGCTTGTCATGGAGTCCATTACGAGGATGACGTCAAAAAAATCTGAGGTTATGGATAACGAAATCATCGAATTAAGAAAGTCCTGCGACAAAATGGTCATTAATGTGACTGAGTTAACAAATGGGAAAGGTGGTACATAAATTTAAGAGCGAAGATGAAGCAAATATCAAAAGCCTTTTATCTTCTCTTTCTAGTCAGGCCAGTGACCATTCATTTCATGCAATTGGGTCTCACAAGGCGGAAAAAATCGGACAATCTCATGCCCACGGAAAGTGAAAATTATTGCTTCAAGATTAAATGAAAGAACAAAAACTTTTTGACCCTTATCTTTATTCTTTATATTCAAAATGAGTTAAGAAAATAAAAACCAAAACGTAATGAGCAAACAAAAGTTGTGAGATTTAACTTTTCTGACCGTTTAATTCTTAATTATTTTCTTCTCTGACCGTTTAATTCTTAATTATTTTCTTCTCTGACCGTTTAATTTTTAAGTATTTTTTAACCCAGAATGGTTTTTAATATTTTGTCATAACCAGATTCTGGTTCAGAGTCATCAGCAGGTCCCACAACATATAAGGGTATCCCTGTTTCATTGTCAAAAATGGTTTTGGTTTTTCTGACAGAAAGTCTCGCGACGTCCCAGGGCTGGTCGTATACGTTGAAAATGAACTTCGTGGGATGACCGCCAGTAATCCTAAAAAGATTTTCATCCAATTTTGCATGTAAGATTTTAAGATTGAAAAATTTATACTTGTGAACACGTCCTCCTTCGTTGATCAAGAAAGGGTTGTTTGAGGCATTGGGAATCGGCTTTCTTAATGTATTATACCCGCCAGGATAGGTATTGGGATTTTGAGGTGTCATAAGAAGGTCGTGTTCCAGCGCTAACGGCTCCGCAAGGTTAGTTTGAGGTGCTAGTTTGAAGTCAAGCAAAGGTCTGTCAACTGAGGCACTTCTGCTACTTTGAGCTTGCTGACGAGACCTAATTTTATTAAAATTCACATTTAGAGTCGTCAAATTATCAATTGTTTGAAAGAACTCACATGTTGTCAACTTGGATGCTTAATCTACTAAGCTGTTCAGTTAATTTAGAAAAATTTTTCATCTCATCCTCTAGCTCCTCCACACGCGCTTTCATGATCAGGTTTTTGGCTAGAACATTAGTTTTATCAGGTAAATTTAAATAACAATTTTATTTTTGTTTTGTCATACCAGCCATTTTTCCCTCTAAACTTTTTTTACTGAACAGTGGCATCCCTATCCTTAGTCAGGTGGGTGTAAATGAAGAAAATTAAGGTGACTATGGCCTCAGCACACAGGTAATTGAACACTTGATGAATAGATTGGAAAACTCTCTAAATATTAAAGAGAACATTAATTAAAATAAATGTTTTACATAGTACTTTTTCATAGATTACTTTCACAGTGCAAAATTCCCTTAGTTTTCGTTTCAATGCCTCAATTATTGACTCGGGGTTGCCGTTCTGTCCTGGATCTGTGCTCAAAGAAATGCGGTCGTTGGCTTCGGCTTGCTGCATAGCAAGTAAATCTGAACTGCCGAATCTATAAAAAGAAAGCAGCTGTTTTAAAAATTTTTGATTTTAGGTTCCTTGGTTGGTCTTACTTCACGGTCAATGTATAGGATACACCCACACAAAAGTCTTGTAACAAGTAAATCTAAACTGCCGAATCTAAAAAATAAAACAACTTTTTTAAATTTTTTTTCATTTTTAGGCTCTTATATTGGTCTTACTTCACGGTCAGTTTATAGGACACACTTTCTTCTAAACTGCCGAATCTATAAAAAGAAAGCAACTGTTGAAAAATTTTTTGATTTTAAGTTACTTGGTTGGTCTTACTTCACGGTCAGTTTATATGGACACAACTTCTTCTAAACTGCCAAATCTATGAAAAGAAAGTAACTGTTTTACAATTTTCGATTTCAGGGTCCTTGGTAAGTCTTACTTCACGGTCAGTTTATCGGATACACCTTCTTTATAAGACCCTTGCAAGAAAATCGAGCTGAATGAATCTAAAATAAAATGCTCGTTATGTATCGATAAACGTTTTGACTCAAATAAGCTTGAGAATTGGGTTAATCACGGTCTAACTAGAGCCTTCATATTCTTTGATGTTTTCAGAAACAAAATAAATCACTTAAATTTGAAAATCAAGTATTAAATTACAGTTTTTATGAATAATTTCTCCTGGAATTAAAAATGACGCAATATTATGCTTACCTATCCGCCGGTTGGAGAGAGAATGAAAATAAAAACAAATATGTAAACAAATCTTAAGAGATTCAACAAAAAACATCTATTCCCATTAAAAATCAACAAAAACCAATAAAAAAACACAATAATTTGCGGCGGGACAAAAAATTAATTCAGCGTTACGTGACGATCATTTTAAAAAACGTTTTAGTGGCGGGAAATACAAGCACAAAATTATCTAATAGGTGGCGCCACTATGAATTCAGATAATCTCACCAATTTTGTGTAAAAATACGTTCATGAAAAATGATTGTACTACCAAACTTGTTTTTTATTGTTCAGATTCACATCTTTTAAGCAATTTTATATTTTAGATTTGATTAAGACGAATCATAATAAAATATTTTATGAAAAAGTCAATGTTTTATTCATGAATCGTGCATTTGAACTCATCACAAAATCTCAAATTTGACATCTGACGAGGCAATCAGCAATGGAAGCAATCAGCCCAAATCGTCTTCTCACGCCAAATCAAGGAAGGGTCATCCGCCTCTGGCGCAAGCTCACAGACATTCGCGAACAAATACAAGACATCGAGAGGCAGCTGAGGCGGAGGGACCAAAATCATCCAAGAGCACTAATGATGAACTGGCACAAACAACTGATAGAAAGGAGAGACGATTTGGAGTATAAATTGCAAGTTGTAATATTCCATTGCTGATTGCTGATCTGTACATAAAAATAAAGAAATGTTTGCAACCTAATTTAGCTTTATATTGAGGAGGGTGAACTATCTTACGTGGATCTTATTGGAGGCGAAGAATTTCATCATCGATTTCGCGTAGTTCGGTCTCGAGAGTGTTTGCTTTCCGATCAAGATCAAGAACCTCATAATATAATATCTGCATTTGGATGAGCGAGGGTACGAGATGAGCCCAAGCCTTATATAGGAACAAGGTTTGTTTGCATGATTTAAGTAAGAATTAATAGTGACAATCACTTACCTCATGTTGAGCAGGAGTCCAAGATGGTTGAGGGGTCTGGATATCCAGAGTAGCAAAACAGGGGCAATCGAGATCAAGAATAAATTCTGATACGGTGTGTGTTTCGTTGCCAAACGCCATTGTGCTAATGACGTGGACAGGTAGAAAAATGTAAACTAGCATTTTTTCTTAGTCAGCAGGCTCAGGTGAAACAGAATTGAGAAGTGTTGTGCAGAGCTTCAATCAAGCAAATAATTTTGTGGCGTGTAAGCCACAAAAGGCAAGTCTTGGTTAAAACCGAACCTAAACCCAAAAGATGGTCCATCATTCTGAAGACACATTTGCGGTTGGATCTGACTCATTTTGGAAGCCGGGTAATTACAAAAGAAACACGATGCACTTTTAAGATGGTCACAAGTTATGTTTTAGTTTGATGACTTTAGTGACAGAACGTGCTGAAATAAAAAACTTACAGCAAACAAATAGATTATCTCAACCAGTCGGTGCAGGTTTTTACCTATCCAGATCCACCCACCCAAGCTTGTCGCTTGTCGGGTTGTATCGAGAAATCTGTTGAATAAAAACGTTAGAGGTAAATCTTTAAGGAGGATAGATTTTTTAAATAACAGTTTAGAAACGTTCTAATTCACCTTTCTTTTTACAATACTAGATGGCGTTGTAAATCAAAAACTCAAATAATAATTTTTTATATAAAAAACAACCATTTCATTTATTATCATAAGTGTATTGCACAAATAAATTTAAATTTGGCATGAATAATGCAATATTTATGTATAAATTTGTCAAAAAACTCAGTTTACTTTAGTTTTTACTTTATAATTCACTGCAAATATATTGACATTGTTTCCCTAACCGCTTCTGAGCACATCATCAGGTTAGGTTCACTTGCAAGCATCTTTGTAAAAATATTGAAAGATGTCGCAACTGAGAATAAGGTTTGGTGATTTGACACCAGAAGAGCAGGAGGTTCTTCAACTCCGTTCAAGGCTACTTCGAGTTCGTAAAAGGTAAACTCAAAAAGTTTGATTGTTGTTAGTAATCTTGATTGATCTAATAAATCTTTCATTTATTCCAGAATGGGTCATCTTGATGCGCGCATCGCGAATGAGAATGACGATGACAGACGAGATCTTCTCTATGGACAAAGACGTCAGTTGATAACGGAGTTTTATGAATTAAAAAGAAGAATCTCCTCTATTGTATTTTCATCCTGATTGGCTGTCAAATCACCAATAAAAATATTGACACTGTTTTGACTTTTAATTGGTGGGATCTGGGGTTTACCTTTTACAATTTGGTTAATAGCATGCGGGGTTTAACAACACGAGTTAAACATGTGGTTGATCTCTCAGTGTGTGGTGGTCGATCAACCAAGAAAGTGATATCATGTCTGATGACTATGCAGGTTACGCTTTCTGTTCAGTTTTATACGTTTTTCTATTAATGGGTGCTTTTTATCTCATGATCATGTCTGATTCAAAAATTGCTAAAAGTTCATCAAATGACACATGGATAAATGAAACAATTTTGGATGGCAAAGCTTCATTTACGTCAAACAACTTGACTAATAGCACGTGGTAACTTATAAACTCTGAAAAATTGCCGCTCTCCTAGAAAAAGTTCTATGGTGTGGAGGTAAAGTTTGATCCTTCTGATCCAGAATCGTGGGATCGAATACCGACCGCATCCAGGGGCTTTTTCCATTTTACTTTATAAATTGTGGAGATGATACTTCCATGCATGATTTTACCCAACAATCAATCTTCTTGATGGTTACAACGTTATTTGTAAAAATCAAAGGAAAGGAAGCAGATGTTCAACTTAATTTTTTAACTTTAGTGATATGCAATTACTTTTGATGAGATGGTGGGTAAGTAAAACGATAGTTTAATATGTAAAGGAAGGTGTGATTAAAAAAAGTCTCATTTGAAAAAGACACTCAGTCGGTGTAAGATGTCTGATAAATTTTCTGAAGTCTCCTCTTCTCAAGACTTGGAAAAAGAACAAGACGGGATAAAATCCACAAACATTTCGAGTTTACGCCAGTCTGTTAGGAACAAAAAACCTGATGTCGGTGTTTTGATGCCAGAAGAGTTTGTTAAGGATGAAGAAGAAAATGATTCGGGAGTGGGGTATAAAATAAATATAAGAAATAATAATCTTTTTTATATATTGATATATTAAATATACTTTTCAGGACGCCCTCAAGTCCTAAAACTCCTACTGATGATGAGTGGGTGCACGATACAGACATCCGACACGACATACAAAAGTATTTACTTTTGAGAAAAAGGTTTGGTTTAACCGAATATGAGCCTGATGCACACTTCAAAATCAGAAAATTAATGATCCAGTCCGGATTTATCAAGTAAAAATAAAAAAACACATGTTTAAAGGATATATTTTTTATAATTTATTATTTTTAGATCAGGCATAGAAGGGCCTGTTAAACCCAAAAGAGGACGCAAACTTCTTTTTGACGACACAGAAGGTAAATGTTTCAAGCACAGATGCAGTTTTTCGGATAATTGTTGTGACGATGTAACACAATTTGATTTTATCTGTTTCTGACTGTAGTTAAAAAATTACTTTTTTAAGATGATCGAGGCGTTGCTGCTGTGGAAGAACTTGGGACAGATGAGAATGCTCAATGGGGGTCGAATACTGACACATCTGCTGCGATCAATGACGGAGATGGCGATAACGCGCATGAATTAACTGAATTGGCAGCATTGAAAACATCTAAGCGGGAAAATGTTCCGGAACCTGAGCCTTTACAAGACCCGGAAATGATGAATGCCCCTTTGAAACCTTTGATTAAAAAAGATGGGTGTGAAAACCACCTACATCAAATAAAATTATAAAAAGATGAAAATGAAGATTGAACCTAATTTTAATAGTAGAGTAGATTTGAACATTTAAAGATATGTAAGAAGATTGATCTGTAATTTTTGTGAACATTTAAATAATAATTTTAAAAAATATACTTGTGTTTATTCAGTTGTGTCTGTTTCTGTCACATTAACACTTGGATTTAGTAGAAAGTTGACTAATCGAGGTAACAATAGGTTTGAAAGCATATTCAAGTTTTCATCATCAATTTTGTTTAAGAAAAGTGATAAAAGTTGGACGAAGACAATTAGGATTATTCCATATAGCATAACGCACTTAAATTTTTTTTCCATAAAGTGTAAACAACAGAAAGTTTTAGATCTGTTATCTGCTTTTGAAGTGTCACATTTCTGAATTGAACTTTCCAGAAATGGTGTAAATGACTCCATTTAGAACTTAAGTGAGAATGATATTTTACACCCCTAGGGCGAGCTCTAGATTGTTAAAAATTTTCTTTCAGTTTCAATACAAATTTTGTCTTAGACAGTTCTCTTTTGAAATACAAAATACTCTAGTTTTTTTCTCAAAAAAAAAATGAAAAAATTCTTGAGGAAACTTTTGTCAACTTTAATAAGAACTTCGCTGTTGACTTCGGCGGCGGTTGGAAAAGAATTGACCGTGGAATCTGATAAATTTGATTGGAGTAGTGTGATGGATGACAGTGAATTGGTAAATATAAATACTGATCTATTTTTAAATAATGTATTCGTTACATTACACACCACTTTAGCATGAATTGAGCTTTCAAAATACGACAACGGAATTACCAAATTATGTCACTGAAAATGGATTGGATTTAATGATAACATCTAATTCGTCAACCGACCTACTTTTGAACTCGACTGTGCCTGTACCCGAAATGGTCAATGAGATTACAAATATGTTTATTGGACAATTGGTAATTTTTTAACATTGATATTTATAAACAACCCATAATGTTTGTTTAATAGGATGGATACTTCAAAGAAAATCGTATTGGTTGGGCGAAGTTGGTTGCAGAAATGCACAATATGGTCGCTGGTATCGAAATGCATCATGCCAGTGTTGGTTCAAATCTAAAAGATGCCGTTATAAGCAAGCTGGTAAATGATTATCCAAAATATTGTTATTCAATATAATAATAAATTACCTTTTTGATTTTAGGAATCGTATCGTCAGGATGACTTGGAATACCGAAATGATGTTTGGATAAAATTGGAAAATTTTACAAGAATAGCGCTGCTCGCCGAAGTCAAAAATATGGCGTTTCAGGAGAAGCTAATTAAAATGCAGCACGATTCCCTGAAATTAATTAATGAAAAATTGGTTAGAATTTATTAATAATTGATAGTAAAAAAATATATTACAGGAGGTTTTATTAGGCAAGCTTTCCAAGAACATGCGGCGTCATTAGCGGCATGGAAGAACAAACGCAATTACTCATCAAAAACGAGTTAAAAATCATGACCAAGGATGTTCTAAGAGAGGTTGACAAGATGAGTAGCAGGATTGAGATAATGAGTGAGGTGTGCTAAAAATTAAGATATTAAAACATTTGAACATTAGTAAAAAAATTTTAAATTAGACTTTAGAACGGCACCAAATAATGGATGAAAAAAGTCGTGATGAGAATGAGACAATTCTAAAGGTGAGTTCACTGGAGGGCGTCGCCGTAAGCGGTGGTGTTCAGCCATTTGACGAAAATATTCTAAAGCAGCCAATCCTGGCCGTTTATCTGTTGATTGTTAGCGTGATGATCTAGGAACTCGCGGCAATCTTTATTTTTATACAAATTTAATAATTTTCTAGTATTGACATTTTTGACAAAATAAAAATTTATCTTTCAAAATTTTGCTCCCATATGGATCTGAGTGAATCCCACAACTGTAAATCCATCTTTTTGAATCAAAGTGGGTTAGGGCTCTCTTGTTTTGTCTGATAGTTGAAACGCTATTTTTCTTTGATGATATTACTTGATAGTCAAACCTTCTTGGGGTTGCCTTGAACAAACAATCCTTGTAATGTTTAAATTTTAGCCTGTTTTTAATTGCGACACGACCAAGACCTTTGCAAACTTTTTTTTCTTCACATCCCTTTGAATTGTCAACAGCTTTGAGCTTCATGGCATAACATTTGGACTTGAGACCTATGAATTCTGTGCAAACGTGATTCCCACACAATTCATCTTTAAAAAATCCGAGTTTAGCCTTGTTGTCTAGGTCAAAAAGAGTGTGATTGGATGGGTAGTTTGAATAATCCATAAAATCTTTGACATGTTTACGAAATTCCTCTCCATTTGAAACTTTAAATAGGAAAGAGTCTGTGTCACTCATCCCCAAATCGATGTCAAAATTCCTACCCTTGCACAGTTTGTTGTAGTAAAAGTCAAACATAAAGTGTTTGCTCAATTCGAGTATTGTAAATCCCGCATAAATTGGTTTGTTATGATATATTTCTGACAGCGAGTGAATAGTTTGTACAAGATTGTCGTCAATAATGGAAAAGTTTTTATATGTAGGTGATGAAATTGCCTGTTGCAAAGATTTCATCTGGTTGTGAATCTTTACTTCGATGAAATGTCTTACGTTTTGAATGGTTTTCCCGTAGACACTATTAGCCACTTTTTTGAATTGGTCTTGCTCAAATTTTGTTTGAGAATTTTGTCTTGCCAATGTGCATTTTTCAATGAATGGTAAAATGAATTCATCTTGGTTAAAGGTCAGCACTCTGTGCACAAATTTAAGTTTCATTCCTAGTTGTAGGTAGAGTTTCAAATTTTTAAAGTGGACGATGTAATTGGATCTGTTATTATAAGTCGCAATAAGCTTTCTGTCAGAATACTTTTCTCTTTTTTCAATTGAGCAAAAAGTTTCCTTACAATAAGGAGAAAGATCATTAAATGTGACTGTTTTATTTTCCGGTGCTAATGGAAAATTGCTGTGCTTTATGTGAAGATTTTCTGGATATTCCAGATCAACTTCTAAAATGAAACCTGTTTTTTCTTCAGTCTTGATGTTTTTCCAGTCTATATTCTCAAAATCGCTTTTTTCCATCCATGAGAAATTTTGAAATGGTAACTTTGATGTTTGAGCAAGTCCGTAAAGATTCTACAAAATTGATAAAGACATCAAACAAAACAATTTTATGATATTTGTTATATGCTTACATTTGCATCAATGTATATGATTTCCTGGGGGCTGTCTTTCTGCACTTTCAGATATCTTGTGTTTATAAAACTCACACCACCTCTTATCGCTGATTCCAAGAAGTGAACCATATTGATATCGCCAAGTTGATCCAACACACAATTTGTTATCTTCAGCATTGAGTCAAAAGAATAGGCCGGCAAGCTGATGTAGTGGGAAGGGTCAAGTCCGCTAAAGCGATGCATGTCTGAGCGAAACTTTTGAAATATTTCTGCCAATAAAACCGTATCAATTTTACAGTAAATTTTTGTGTAGTCTAATAAATTTTCACAATCAAACATTTTCCAAACACTTTTTGCAAATGCGTGGTCCCCCTTTTCAATGCAAGTCTCTGTGAGCTCACTGTAAAAACATTTTCTTTTAGGTAATTTGCTGGTATTTTTCATTTGTTCGAGACTTGTACAATATTCGTAGGGGAAGAAACTTTTTCCTAAAACCGAATCAAACTTGATTTGATCAAAAATACCCTGGGTTTTTACAAGGTGTGTTTGTTTGAGTATGCTATAATCGTGATCCGTTTTTTGTAAATCTTCTGATAACCGGGATAAAGATGATTGGAGAAAAGCTAGCGAATCCATAAATTTGAACCCCCTGATGGTGATGGTTCGGAAATGCTCCCCGTTAAATGGTAGAACTTTAATTTTACCCACATCCTTATTATTCAAAGCTTTGATAATAAAGTGAAAATCATATCGTGAGCCGTTGTGAACAAAAATTGGGATTCTGTCTTGTCTTTGTCGATTTAGATTGCAGGATTGACATGCAGCACCCAAATATTCCCCCGTAAAGTGGTTGTGATCTCGGCATTTTACCTCTGTGTCTTCGTCTTCGATTGTTTCAGGATCTGGGGTGAAGGAAGATTTGCATAGATAACACACGTCGGCTTGTTCAAACTCCACATTATCTTTTTCAGTCATATTTATTGGTATAATTTCTTTTAGCATGTCAGAAACCCAGCTGTCATAACATTTAATTAGATGGTCGATAAAAACATCTGCAGCTTTTTCTCCAATATATGAATACTCATGAACTAGATTGTCTTTTCCCTTCACAATCAAAAAGCTAAAAGCTATTGGTTCTTGATGATTAATGATTTCCGAAAATGATTTGTCACACTTACAACGAATGCTTGTGCAATCTTCACAACGCTTTGTCCCGGGTGCTAGGGAACATTCAAAATCTAAAAAACCAACATAGTCTTGAAAGTGTTGATTTTCAAAATTTTCAAAGCAAATTTTTTTGCTGGTGACATTTTCAAGGACAGGTTTATTCAACAAACACAACTCTTCATGTTTTTTGAATGACGATTCTAGGGTGAACTTATTAAAGCAGTGCACACAATAGTAACACTTTTCATAGCTTTTTTTCCCGTCTTTAGTTTTTTCGTATTGCCTACTTAAAAATTTGTTGACATTTTTGATCCCCAAAAAATGCCGGACAGCCACAATATGTCCACTTTCAATATCAGTTTGTGGTGTTTCAATAAGCAAAAGATTCATCACCTTAGACCCACATCCAATACCACATTCAAACGGGAAAATTTCATTATTCAAATTCTTAAACAAAATGTTAATTTTCACGTCGAGATGTTTGTTTTGTTTCTCAAACTTTCTGATGTGTCTGATGTTGATAGGAAAGTTAATGTTTTTCAAATTTAAAGTTTTTTCCCACTTTTCAAAATTTGACGATGTTTTTAACAAGAAATGAATGCAGCGCAGAAAGCATTTATTGTCATTGTTCTTTGGGTTAAACAGATGCAATTTGTTCTTGACGTTGTTAATTTTCAAAGCAGATTTTTTACTTTTTTTTTCATCATTATCGCTTGACGAATTCCCAACTACTATTGGTTTAGTTGCTGCAATTTCGATGTCAAAAGCCACAGCCCGATCAAAGACCCAGTTGGAACCGCAGTCACAAAATTCTTCCATAACTTTATCCTGCTCTCTAAAACTATTTTTAATCTTGCTTGAAAGACCTGAATGTTTTAAAGCATTTGAAATGAAAGATGAAGCGCGAAAGGGTATCAGGGTGGTTTGAACTTTTTCACCATCTATCGAGACCATTGACATTTGGCAAATATATACAAGACTTACTTTGACCAACGTACTCTTAGCAGCCTCAAACCTGATGGTATTTCTTATTTCTTCAAAGATGCTACTTTGCGCTTCATTAAAGCTGGTCTGGTTTAAATCGAAATTCAATCTGTACTTGATAACAGCACCTTGAAAAGCAGCTTCATTTTGGTAGAACTTGTCACTCGGCCCGTGATCGATGATAAGATGTTTTTGAAGTTTTCCACTTTCAGTAAATGTTTTTCCACACAGTAAACAATTTTCAGAAAATACATTATCTGAATGATACCTCGAATAATGGCGGTTATAATTCCAAACTCGTGAAAAAGTTTGGTTACAGCCTTCAAATTTACACCGAAATCTGCCATTATCATCCATGTTGGTGAATGGTTGAAGACCAACTGACTTTTTCACGATTGGTTAATTTAATTCACGTACTAAACACACCAGCTGCAATTCAAACTAGACCGGGTAGGTTTTTCAGTTAGCCTCTATATAATTTAAGAAAAATATCAAAGCAGTGTCAGTTATCATAGAACTTTGTTCATTGACGGAAGCATCATCCAACATGGCTAAAACTAAAGGTATATTTTTAGACACACAATTTAAGCATTCAACTTTTTTGTAAAAGTATCAATTTCAGATTCCGGAAAAAAGAATGGCAAGATATCGGAAGAAGGGTGTGAGACGCCGGAGACGGAAACCCAGTCGGAGATCGAATCTGATGAGGATACTGAACATGGCGGGAAATTCTCGAAGAAAGTATCTAAAACGGATGCATCGTTGAGATCTAAGCTTGCTAAAGCTCTCAAAAATTCGATCAATGCCACAAAAATTACACGAGATTTGTCCACTCCATTACTTGAAGAAAAAAATCTTAACTCTGACATTACTGTTGACGAATCGGATAATGAAAATGGGAAGAAAAAGAAGAAGAAGAAGGTTATTTTCGATGATTGTAATGTTGATCTGAATCTTCATAAGAACGCAACCCAAAGTATCAAGAGTGTTAAAATCAAACTCGCAGCCGGGTTGATTCTTTACAATCATATTATAAGCGGGTGGAGTCCACAATATTCTAACGACTTCGCGGCAATCACTTTCATGAAGAAAATGAAAGATGAAACAGCGTTCGAGTTCAACATTCCCATGACTATTGCGCCGATTCTTCAAAAAGCTCTCCAGCATATCATCAACGTAAACAAGGACTACTACTCTGGCATGAAGTTATTTCACGATGCCCATTAAAATGTATCATAATTAAAATCAAAAATTAAGACAATCTTCATTTCATATCTTTTTTATAATTGTATTTTTTTTATTTTTCGATAAATAAATCTCATGAGTAAAATATCGTTTTTTCTTGTTCCTCGTGATGTGAATTGCTCATAAAAAGATATGATGGATTTTTTCTCGGAGATCACATGTAGTAGAAAGTAAAAACAAAAGAAACCACAAAAATTGCTTAAATCATCTTGTATTTTTGTTTCACTGTAAATAATTGGTACTTTAAATGTTTTCAAATAATGATTTATATTAGAATTATTAGGTTTGACACCTAAAGAATCAAAATAGTAAATGCTGTTTTCAAATTTAATTACACACACAAAATGACTTCCAGGATCGTAGTGTGGTGATAGGTTGAAAATGACGCTGAAAGTTTTCCTGTTAGTGATTGGATCCGCATCAGACGGGTAAACGCCGACAAAGAATTTTTTGAAACAAAGTTTGCACAAATCTTCCAGATATTTATTAGACAGCCCTTCCATTATTCCAAAACTTTTACGTTTCGTTTGCTATCCAATGTGATAGTTTGATTGTATGATGCATATAATATCATGTAAATATTATGTGTGAGTGCTGCAGACCATTTCAAATCAACATCAATATATCCGCTTTTAGGTGCATGAATGTGTGCAGCATTACACAAATCTGGTGAAAAATCAAATGGGTAAAAATTCATGTTGTGTTTGAAGTCATTAAGAGTTATGTTGATGCAGTTATTTCCGTGATGCACGCCTGTATGATCCAATAATCTTCTATATTCTCTGATAAAATCCCCGCTTGTATAATCAGGTTGAATTGGTTTTGGATGATGCGGACTTCCATTTATTTTCAAATTTAAATAATTTAAGTTAAAGTGAGAAAAGAAAAAAGGATTTTTAGATAGATTGCCGTTATGAGCGTCGGCATGTAAAAATCCTATAACTAGTGATCTTGGCAACTTTCCATTCACAATATTTGAAAGTGATATTGTTTGGGTTCCTGCTTGAATTAAAAATGACTTTAATTTTGATTGTATCATTGGAAATAAAGCAGGTTCTTTTATAAGTCTGGCTTCTATTGATTTATCATAATCTTCATCAATTTTGACTTTGTGAATATATAGTTTTAAATCTTTAATGTCAATTCTAGCAACAGATGTGGCGGATATGAGCGGATAAGTAGGCCAATTTCGAATTAATTTTAGTGTTATCTTGGTATCCGGCAAAATATATCTTTCAAGTTGCATAAAGTCACAATGCAAGGTGATGTTAAAAAAAAATGGGTTGTTTGCCTTGATTGCTGTTGTTCTTGTGGTAAAGATAGTATTTTGTGTTAAATCTTCCTCATAACCAGCATTGTCTTTTCCAAATCCAGCCATTGACAAGTGTGTCTCAGCAGCTTCTTTACCATATGAAAGAATAGTTTCCATAAACGCTTTGATTGGATACATCGAGCTACTAAGATCATTCACGGGAACACCGTTCACATCTATTTCAATTTGTCTGAATAAAGCATGTGGCAACAAATTGCAATAAGCTACTCGGGTAGCATTGTCAGCTGCAACCCAATTTTCCCCATCAACTTTAGGAATCTTCAATTCTATGTGTAATCTTGTGAGTGGTAAATAAATGTAGTGTTCTGGATCTGCATTAATGTGAAATTCATAAGGTCCCGTATCTGTGAGGGTGTTGGCTAAACAAATTTCAACATTTGTTCCCGAACGTAATACATTTTCCGGTAATGGAACTGTGAAATAGTCGAGACTGCCGGTTGTCAGTTCTTCCTCGTCTGTTATGTATGTGCCTAGACCGCGACGATCGGCCATAATGAATTTTCAAGTTGAGATTAATAATTGTATAAATAGTAAAAATTTTAATCAAAGTCTCATTAGACGAGAAAGTGTGTAAGCAAGATGTTCACAATTAAAAACATCAAGATTAGTCTTCGTATATCCACAATACCTTTAAATACAGCATTGAGTCATTTAGAAGAGAATGGGATAAAATACACGATCAAAAGCAACTATATTGTCATAAGGCTTGTATATGTTTACATAATATTCATGTCAAAAAATCAAACAATTTCACATGTAAACGTTACAAAAATAAGAGGCTTTAATGACTTGGATGATGTTGAAAAAGTATTTAAGGATATGATATTCAATTTTTCCGGTCTTAACATTTGCCAACGTCAAATAGACAACATCACCTCAGTATACAATTCAGGTGTGAAAATTATTTTGCAGTCATTACTTTCAAACGAATCATTACACCACAAAATTGTATACAACAGAGAAAAATTCCCGGGTCTTTTTCTTAAGAACAGTATTGGAACGATGATTATTTTTCACACAGGAAAAATAATAGCAGTTGGTGTTAAAAAAGAAGAAGACCTTGATTGCCTTTTTAATTTAGTAAAACTGATACTTCAAAATGGACACGTGCAAGCATGAAGACACAATAATTGATGAACATAACGGTGATGTAATATGCATAACATGTGGTGTGGTAACGGATAGATTTTTTATTACCTCAAGTTCTGAAATTACAAAATTTGAAACCAAAAGTAATTTCCCTTCTGAAATGTTAATTGTAAAAGACATATTGGATCACTTAAATTTACCAACGGAAAAACACTTTCAAAACATCAAGCAAAAATTCAAAACACGGAAAATCAGCAATATGAGAAAAATTGTTAGTGAAATTTATCAAGAAGTGAACAAAAATGATTCCTCAATTACATTGAAAGAGTTGCAGAATTTAACTGGTGTAAAAACAAAACAAGTAAAGACTGAAAATGTTTCACAAGTTAATATAGACAAGCTGCTTGAAAAATATACAAATTACTTTAAAATAAACTATAAAAATTTTACACTAATTAAAGAAAATATGGATCAGTATATGAATACAGGATATCAACCGTTAACAATCATTGGTGGCTTGATATACAATCATTTTAAAAACGCTAACAAGAAAGTGTCAATGAATAAAATTGCTCAATCGTTAGGCATTAATCCTGTTTCTATTCAAAGATTCCAAAGAATTATAAAATAATGTATTACCACAGAGGATATAGTGTTCAAAGAGGTAGAGGTGTTGGTGCAATATTACAAGGTTTATACCGATCCGTAGTTCCAATAGCAAAAAAAGGTGTTAACATTGGAAAACGAATTCTAAAATCTGAATACCTTAAAAATTTAGCCAACAAAAGTATTGATGTTGGAAAAGACGCTCTTATGGAAATTGCGTCTGATGTGTTGACTGGAGAAAAAACTTTAAAAGACTCATCTAAAACACACTTATCACGAGCAAAAAAAAGAGTTGCTGAAGCTCTAGTAGGGCGCGGTTGTAAACGATCGAAAAAAAATCAAAGAAAAAAGAAAAATCTTGCATTACTTGACACATTCAATCTATTAAAATAACAACATGCCTGCTTTTAGCAAATTTGATGACAGAGACAACACATGGAAAAATATTCAAGTATTGAATAAGGAATTTGATGATGAGATCCTACAAAGATATGTAACACCGGGAGATCCAATAGCATTTTCACACCCAAAAACAGTTTTTGAAGCTTACAACGGTGACATACCAATGAAACGTATCAACAACATTCTTCGTCGTATAAGATCTGCAACACTTCATAAAGAATTTCACGAAGGAAAACGGAATATTTCATACTCAAGATTTAAAAGATACCAATTTCAAGCCGATCTATGTTTTATCAAGGACTTGTCCAGACAAAATCGTGGTATCAAATACCTTCTTACAGTAATTGACTGTTTTACAAGGTATGCATTCGTTCGACCACTGAAAAATAAAAAAGGAGATGCTGTTTTAAGTGCGTTTAAAGATATCCTTGTTGAAGCCATTCAAAATCCTCAGACTCTTGTTTGTGATAAAGGAACAGAATTCACAAACACAAAATTTATGAACTTTTGCCAATCACAAAATATCCGTGTTATACTCCCACAATCTAATACACATGCTGCCTATGTCGAAAGATTTAATAGAACAATTCAAGTTCTCATAAAAAAGTTTTGCACACAGAATAAAACAAAACGCTATATTAATAATCTTCAAGACTTGGTCAAGACTTACAACATGAGGAAACACAGAATGATTAATGTTTCACCATACGAAGCCGAGAATAACCCAGATATTCAAATCATGATAAATAACCAAATCACACTGAGAGAAAAAAAACTCAAATCACAAATTCCTGATCTTTCGGTGGGTTCTTTAGTACGAATTTCAAAGAGTAAGGATAAATTTTCCAGAGGATACAACCAACAATCGATGGATGAAGTATACAAAATAACGTCTGTTGATGAAAGAAAGAAAATACCGCTCTATTATTTAACTTCGAATGAAAACGGTGAAGAAATAGAAGGCGGATTTTATAGATTTGAAATTACACCTGTAGTATTTCCAGAAATTTAACAGTATTTATATTTTATATTATTATTTTTTCATAAATAAATATAATAAAAGTTTCAAAATGGATGATTTTACTTGCTATGCTTTGTCTAATGGAACACCAAAAATTTTTCCGAATAACACATTGTCAAAGTTTTCAGTTAAATTTCCACAAACTTTAAGACTATCTGATGATGAGGCGAAACATTATAAGTGGTTCATTGCACTCAATAGCATAGCACTACCGGTAAACTTTGAAGTAGGGTTAAAAAACTCACCAATTATTTTTCAAACCATGAGTACTTTCGATGAATCAATAAGCCAATCATGTCGGGAAGAAGAAAATACTTTTAATTGCGAATTCACACCTACTTTACAAAACAGCCGTGAATCAGATGATAGTGATGAGCATACCTTTAGAAAGTGTTATAGTGATTCAACAACATTGAACAATTGTTATGTAACCAGATATGATCACAAAATAAGAGAGTTGCTCAATAGTGAATATAATAAAATAAAATTGAAATACAAGTTTACGAAGATGATTACAAATTACTATTTTAAAAGTTTTTCTACACAAGATCATTTCCAAAATCTGACGAAATTTCTGATAGAATCATATTTTGATTTTACACTGACAGGACAAAATCATTTTTATATCACGTCTAAGTATCATCGATTGTTATTTCTTCGTTCAGATTTATATGACTGCTTTACAATAACACAGTATGGTATAGAAATTACAGATGAAACATCACGCCTTAGCAATATTTTCTTAGATTTTCAGCATGCAAGAAATTTAAATCGAGGAACTATTAAAATCAATGATGTAATGTTTGTAATATTTGTGTTTAACGAAGAATTTACAAAACTTGATTTTAATTTAAAACATTTCATAAATTCATCTACAACAGACACAGAAAAACCGAAGTTATTAAAGATACAATGCGACGAAATGAACACACAAATACTTAACAATACTTACTCAAAAGATTTGGAAATTATCATGCCAGATTACGAGATAAATGAAGGACACTATTTTTACGAATTCCAAACACCTTCTTTTATACCATTACTCACATCAGAAATTGACTTCTTAACATTTCAAGTAGTTAATGAAAAAAATGAAATAGTCAATTTTAAATCGGGACCTGCAACAGTGTTAAACATGTCTCTGAAAAAAATGGAATGTCGTGAGAATCATTTTTACATCAAGCTTACTTCATCAGATAAAGATTCAAAATTTAGTGAACTTAATTCTATACTACCATATTCACTAAATTTGTCAAAAAATTGGTATGTTGCCCTTAAACAGATATCATTCCCTGCAATATTCAACACATTTCCAAAAGAACGAACCAATCATTTGATGGTTAAAACATTGGAAAGCGGATCAAAAACTACCAAAAGAGTGGAACACACGATTAACAATGGTATTTATTCAACTGAGGATCTGGTGAATATACTACAAACAAAAATAATAACTCACGAACATTTATCAATGAGTTATAATGACAACAGAGTGGCTTTTCACTCTACACAATTTTGCAGCATTTATTTTACAAGTGAACTAGCAAAAATTCTTGGATTTCAATTGCCAGAATCATCTACAGACACCCACAAGATTTCTTTAGAACCTAATCAAACTATTCTGTGTGAAAGAGAAGTGAATATCAATTTTTTCAAGCCATCATACTTGATGATCTACACCGACTTGGTAAAGGAAACAATCATAAGCGGATCATATACAAACTTATTAAAAATCGTGCCAATCAACTTTGACTCCGACGTATCAAAACTTCAAACTGCAGAGTTTATACATCTTGAATTCAGAGAGTTGGCAAACCATCTTATAAATGAAATAAAAATTGAGATACGTGATCACTCCGGCAATCTCATACAATTTGCACATAATAATATATATCTTAATCTAGTGTTCTCTTGTAAAACAAATGAATAAAATATTTGAAGCGTGTAAAAAATTTATTAAGTCATTTTTTTTTTATACATAAGTAAAAGGGCTTTGCATTGTAAGATTACTTACAATCTAATTTTAGAACACATCTATTTATACATGTCTAGAATTTAAACAGCTCTATTTAAAAATGTTGTAACCTGTAAAAGTGTCAAAGAGAACAAATTTGAAAAAGATACAAAAATGCCTTATGATATGAGATTGCCAACGCCATTTAATATGGTCGTTGCAGGATCTACAAAAAGTGGAAAGACAACTTTTGTTTCAAAAGTTTTAACTTACGCTTTCGAAATGCTCGACGAAATGCCTGCATATGTTATTTTATTTTATGTTCAAAGTCAAGAAGCTTACGGACCATTAATAGAAAGAAATCTTGTGGATGAAATGATATCCCTTGAAGAAACGCCAGTGCATTATGATGAATTAAAACAAAAAGTGCTTCCTTACAAGGATAAAGGAGGTTCATTAATAATTTTTGACGATGGTATGAAATCTGGACGTTTAAGAGCAGATTTTTCCGATATATTTACTATATTAGGACATCACACACATTGCAGTCTGATTTTTATAACACAAAATCTTTTTAACAAAAATCCTGTCTATCGAAACATGTCACTTAACTTTGACTTTTTTGTGATAATGAAAACAAGACGCGACTTACAACAAGTTCATCATTTAGCACGGCAAATGTGTCCTGGTAATTCAAAATATGTTATTGATGCTTACAATGATGCAACAAAAGATGCTTACGATTTCCTATTGATTGACTCCAGCGCTCCAGGACAAGATTTATTTAGAATAAGAGCTAAAATTTTTAACGTATCAAATATTCATGATGTTACAGATCCTATAGAACCATTCACTATTTATATGAGCATTAGATAAAGTTAGACAACAGTATTTTAACATACTAACCGTGAAAAATAAAAATAAACATGTTAGACAAAAGCACAGCAGCGTTGTACACCACTTTGAGTAAATTAAAACCGCCTGATTTACAACATTTAATTAATCACGTTGATGAGGGATGTATCAACAAAATTTGTGAAGGAGTCTACAACATAATTCACACAGATCTAGGATTGTCCAAAAAGAAGAAAAATAATCTTAGAAAACAATTAAAGAATAAAAAAACATTGAAAAACCTCAAGTTACTAACCAAAAAGAAAACAAATATATCCAAAAAGAGAAAAGCTTTAATCCAAGAAGGTCAAGGAGTTCATTCTATTTTATCAGCATTGGCTCCTATTGTACTACCCGTCCTGGTCGGCAAAAATAAAAAATGACTTCGAACTATTCAAAAATGTATATGGTAACACCGGCCATATACAATCAAGTAAAAAGTAATCTGACAGACATAATGCAAAGGAGAACATTGGAGCACCACAACCCGGGAAGTATTTCAGTAGCTGAATTAAGTAGTCAAGATCTGAACTTGAGTGCAACTCAAGACGGTGACGAAACTTTAGGTCTTAGTGAAACTGACAGAGCTGCAATCCCTTCCACCTCGCGAGGTATTAGAGCCGCATGGGGTGATCCAGTTGCAGATGCAGATCAATCAGAATCTCAAAGTCAAACACAACAACCAAGTCAAAGTACAACATCTGAATTTACAACACAAGATGCATCATCAGAATTGACGAGACAATCACCTTCAAGAAAAAGTGTCACTTTTGGTCCAACAACATTTAGCACACCACTAGAACCTGTCAGCACGCCTAAACGCCTTACACTTAAATGCATGCTTTGCCCTGCTGAATATGTCAATCAAAAAAGTCTGGATAATCATTATATAACAATACACAGAATACCACGAAATTTAGCATCGTCTGTAAATGAAAGTACATTATCATCTTCAGCAATTAGGTCGCCAATCCGAACACAAACACGTCCAAATATACCAATTTCTCCTCTAAGCCACCCCTCTCCCACAGCTAACATATCATCAACTGTGTCTAGAACACCATCTACCAGTCCAGAAATACCGAGATCAGGACCCCCAACAACACGGCCTTTATCTTTCACACCAACACGATTTCAAAGAACTATTTCGCCATCTAGCGCAAGATCTAGACAACAGACAACACCACAATCTGCCAGACAGTTAAATTTTAACGAAACAACTGTTACACCCCAAAGATTGGCGATGCCACCACCATCACCCCAAAGGTTGAATATGCCACCACCATCACCCCGAAGACAACCGCCGCCAATTGCTGATGACGATGATGCTGAAGAAAATATGGACGATGACGAAATAAGAATACCAACTCTACCATTAAAAACGTGTCAAGCACAAACTTCCCCGGCTCAAACACGATCAAAAACAGGAGCAAGACCTGCAGTACCCAAAAGAAGCCCCTTGAAAAAATTTGTGTGTGATGTCTGTAATAAAAAGTTTGCTAATAGATTTAATATGAACAGACACATCACTTCTGCTCACAGACTCTTTAAAGCGAGTGATATTAAAACCCGAAGACAACATGATATAACCAGAAATTGGAAAAAATTGGAGTAGTTAATTATTTATTTCCTTTTTATCATCATCACAAACAGATAAAATTAAACACTCCTCTTCTTCACTAATACAGCTCTGAATGGTATCCATTTGGAGCTGCTCCGCTTTGTCAACTTCATCAATTGATCTTTCTTTTTCCTCAACTTCTTTTTCTTGATCCGTCAAAATAGGAATATTTTCACCATCTAAATCTTCTTCAACTCCTGCACAACATTTTAAAAATAAATTTATGAAAAATTTTTTGAGTCTTTTGTATATACCATTTAGTTCGGGTTGTGATAGATTTGAATAAGAATCGATACGCCTTCTAAAGTTGTATCTGTGCATTTTCGAGATGGCTCCACAAGCAGAACAACTCGCAAGATTGTACTCTTCTTTCAGCAGTAAAATTATTAGTTGATGATGGCAATATCTCATTTCAGGGATTAGCTTTAAAAGGTTTACATCATCTTTGAAAAAAAACCTCAAAAAATCCTCATCCAAATTTGAAAGTCCATGAAAGTGTTGAATCTTGAACAGCTTCAACGCCGGCCCGACATAAAACCAGGACGGTGCTTTGTAAGACAAAAAAAATTCGTGGATTAATCCTGATAATTGTTGAACAAACGGTGTCGACATTCTCAGTTGATATCTGGAACAAGACTGAATCACACGTCTAAAATTCTCTAATATAAAGCTCGTGAAATGAATCCTACCGAAGAAGAGATCCGCCTGCCGAAAGTTGCTGACTTTAGAAAATACGGGCCACTTCATCATATCGAATTGGATTTATACAACCCACTTCCTGGTGATTTATTAGCATTTATCTTTCCTTATTACTATCTCTACGAAGATGAGATTTTGGATGAAGCGCGTGCATTTAAGCTACGCCTCTTTTGTATAAATTTACGCAAAAAAGCTGAGTATGAAGATTATATTCAAGAAATTAAAGATACTAAGGAGTTACAACTCAGACGCTTAGAAGATAAACTAAGTGAAAAACTAAAAAACCAAACTTGCACTAAATGTAGAAAGAAAATTGTATAAAACACACACCTTTCTATTATATTGAAAATTGTGAATAAAAATCAAAAAACTTGCATTGGTATTTTATTTATAGATTTCAACTGATCGTGTGGTATGGATATTGAAGTGAATAATACTGAAAATACAAACCAGTATTTATCGATCGAAAAATCTGCATTGAATAAACCAGATAATGAAGATGACTATTGTTTCGTCTTATTAGTTATTTTTACAATATTCCTAATGATTGTGGCGTTAATTTTTCTATACACGGAAGAAACATAAAAATATGGAATCAAGAAGTGTGAAAACACTAAACAGCTTTAATTCTGTAAACGGATTCGACTCATTTATAGAAGGATGTCACATTATAAAAAGAATAAAACCTACACCTGACTTAAATAATATTGTTTACAAATCTGATGCTGAAAAAAGTGATGATGATATTGTATACAAAAAAGAATCAAGCTCATTTAAATACACCAACGGAAATATTTCTTACTCAAAGACCCATTCACACACCCATCGTAAATATCCGAATGCTAAACGAAAATCTGTAAAACCTAGTGATCATGTATATACTACCACATCCCAAAATATACTATCAATTTTATTCATCATTTTTATTTACAAAATATTTGAACAATTTTTTATTTCATTATTTAATTCGTAAAATAAATGTTTAATGATTCAAAATGCTTAAGCTATTTGTATCTTCATCATAGTCATCGTCGACTACTCGAGCATTTTCGGTTTGAACTTCTTTATCCGCAGGGATTGTTTTATCATGATTATCATCACCTAAAAAATCGCATTATTTTTCTTTTGTCAAAAAATCTAGATGTATATTTTTTACCTCTAAAAGGTGTTTCACGAGGTGAGATAACATGATAAGTTCTTGCATATGCTCCGCAGTCTTCACACACGCGAATATTGTAAACATCTTTCATCATAATTTGGATAAACTGATGATGACGATAGTTCATCCCGGGTATCAAAGCTTTCAACTTTGGATCATTCTTGAAAAAAAGCTTCAAAAACTCTGGATTTGATATTATGTCATCCAAACATCCAGTGTGATATTCACGCAAAGCTTGACCCATAAATCGCCAAGTCAAATATCTTCCATTTTCGAAAAATTCGTAAATTAAAGAAAAGAGGGAATATTCACCCCTCAGTTGAATAATATGACGACTCATTTTTTATCGTGTATTTTAAAGACTGATGCAAAATAAAAATTTTTGACATTATCAAGGCGCTCACAAACTTTATTCACTAAAATATTTTTGATTAAACCTTCGGGAAATTACCTCTCCAAAAACCGTTCACGCGATTCCGTGAGTATTACTCACGGAATCGCGTGAACGCTTTTTGAGAAGATGCGCTTTTTTAAACGTTTTTACCTGGTTTTAGTGGAAAAATCCTCTTTTTCTCGAGCAATT
>Ga0194121_10003399_pt1 | contig 24216 bp, 12 predicted proteins | sample TA2MahCa50mmetaG_FD_148609 | JGI IMG/M metagenome (GOLD analysis project Ga0194121, IMG submission 148609) | Freshwater microbial communities from Lake Tanganyika, Tanzania - TA2015020 Mahale Deep Cast 50m | ecosystem: Environmental > Aquatic > Freshwater > Lake | place: Tanzania: Lake...
CCTGGGCTTCTGCAACTACCTGGGGGAACTCGACAATCCCTGGCATGACCGGACCCTCCGTGGTCGTCGTGCGCCATGTGAAATTACCAGGAATTTGAACGAAATTGCCCATTTTGACAAGGCCAGCTGCAGCTTTGCAAAACCTTAGTCATAAGTCAGCGTTCGCCTGGCGTAACCATCCTTGTGCGGCGTGAGGCTGCCGGCGGCGTCCCAGTAAGCCTCCTCGGTCAAATTGTCATTCGCATCGTGGGCTGCGGTGGCGCGGGCATAGCCGTCCACGTGATATGCGGGCTTGCCATCAACGCCGAAAAACGCCTCCTCGGTTTTTTGCCCGCGGTCATTGAGTTTCCAGACCACCCTGGCATAGCCTTCCTTGGCCAGAGCCGGCTTGCTCCGGGCGTCGAAATAGGCCTCCTCGATGCGTCGGCCCAGCTCGTTGTAGCGGGCGGTGAAGCGCGCGTATCCGTCCCGGTGCAGTGCCGGCATACCGTCAACTCCCCAGTATGCCTCCTCGGACTGATTACCGTTGTCGTCATAGCCGCGCGTCATGCGCGCGACGCCGTCCTTCTCGGCCGCCAGTTTGCCGGTATCATCGCAATAGGACTGCTCGACGATATTGCCGCGGTCGTCGTAGTCGCTGGTCGTCCTGGAGTAACCGTCCCTGTGCCAGGCCGGCTTGCCGTCCGTGCCGAAGAACGCCTCCGCGACGAGGTTGTCATGATCGTCATACGTGGCCGACCAGCGTGCATAGCCGTCCTTGTGCAGGGCCGGCTGGCCGTCGGCGCCAAAGTAGGATTCGGCAATGCGATTGCCGCGATCATCGTGCGCCACGCCCTGACTGGCGAAGCCGTTGACGCCGGGCGTCAGCTTCCCGGACCTGTCGAAGTAGCTCTCAGCGCTGAAGAAGCCGCGCTCGTCGTACGCCCGCGTCAGCCGGGCAAAGCCATGACGGTGCACCGTCAATTGCCCGTCGAGGCCGAAGTATGATTCTTCGACTGCCTGGCCGCGCTCGTCATGCGCGACATGCATGCGATGAAAGCCGTTCCGGTGCAGCACCGGCTGGCCAGTCTCGCCGAAGTAAGCGAACTCCCGACGGTTGCCGTGGTCGTCGTGCTTGATAATCATGCGGGCCACGCCGTCCTTGTTGCGCGCCGGCTTGCCGTCGCGGTCAAAATAGTCTTCCTGGATCCGACTGCCATCGTCGTCGTAATGGCTTTTGACGCGCGCAAAGCCGTCCTTGTGCAAGGCCGGCCGACCCTCGGCAGTCCAGTAGGCGATATCGCTGACGTTGCCGTGCCGATCGTAGGTTTGCGTGTAGCGCGCGAAGCCTCTGCGCGTCGTGATTGCCTGGCCGCGCGCGCCCAGGTAGGATCGCGAAATCTCCTGTCCGAGCTCGTCAAACTCGCTGCGCGTGCCGAAAACGCCTTCCTGATCCGGACGCGGCTTGCCGTTGCGATCGAGATAATGAATCTCGCGAGGAAATCCCTCCGCCGACCAGTCGATGCGCAGGTAGGTCGCGCCCGAGCCTGCGCGCGGCCTTGGAAAACCACGTTTGTCGGTGAAATGCGCCATCTCTGCCGTCGTGTAATGAAGCGTCCACACGACCTGGCCGGTGCGGTTGCGGGCCGCGCACTCGGTCACAGCGCCCTGCTCATTACGGCGAAACTCGAAGGAGCACGGCTGTGTCTCCTCTTCCTCGTCGGACCTGGCCAGGTAGATTTCCACGGGTTGGCGGCTGGTCAATTGCCGCCGGCCGTTGATGATGTCAATCTTTTCCAGCCGTCCCCCGCGGCTCACAAAGCGTAAGGTGTAAAACCGCCTGACAACGGCGCCGCTGGAGACCGGGCCGACCCCCTGCCATTCGCCGCGGCGCTCGATGGCATTATTGAAGTAGGCGATCTTCACACGCACGTATGCATCCCAGTACCACAAGCCGGCGATGCCGGCGACGAGCACCAATGCCAGCACGCCAAAGGCAAGCGTTGCCCGGACCGGGCTGCGCCGCACCCACTTCCAGCCGCGCTCCAGCACGCCGATCGGCCGCGCGAGAATCGGCTCATCGTTCAGGTAGCGACGCAGGTCGTCCGCCAGGTCGCGTGCGGACACATAGCGCCGCCCGGGGTCCTTCTGCAAGCAACGCAAGCAAATTGTGTCAAGGTCGCGCGGAACGGCGCGTAGCTTGCGCGGCGGCATCGCCTCGTCACGGATGACACTTTGCACGACGTCCCACGGCGAGTCGCCATGAAATGGAGGACGGCCTGTGAGCATCTCGTAGAGCATGGCTCCCAGGGCATGGATGTCGGCGGCCGGGCCGATATCCTTGTCGCCGCGCGCCTGCTCGGGGGCCATGTAGCTCGGCGTCCCCATGATTGCGCCGGTCCTTGTCAAGTCGGCGCGACTCTCCAGCCGTCGGGCCAGGCCGAAGTCGGTGATCTTCGGAATCACGAGTGAAGAATGAGGAATGGTGCTTGGTGCATGCACCCTCGGGCGTTCGTCGTTCGCCATTTCAGGGTCATCGTTTTGCAACAGCACGTTGGCCGGCTTCAGATCGCGATGGATGACGCCGCGCTGGTGGGCATAATGGACGGCGTCGGCAAGTGTGTTCACGATCTCGGCAGCCTGGCGCGGCGGCAACGGCTTGCCGTCGAGCTTTCGGTCAAGGCTGCGACCCTCGACGCACTCCAGGGCAATGAAGGGTTGGCCCGCAACTTCGCCGACCTCGTAGATTTGCACGATGTTGGGATGCTGCAGGCGGGCAATGGCCTCGGCTTCATTGGCAAAGCGCGCCAGCGTCTCCGCATCGGGGTCCGGGCCGGTCAGGATCATCTTCAAGGCCACGACGCGGTTCAGGGCCGTTTGTCGCGCCTTGTAGACGCGCCCCATGCCGCCCCGGCCAAGAATGTCGATAATCTCATATCCGGGAACGATCGGGAAGGTGACGGGACTGCCGATCCTGGCATGGTGGACTGCGGTCGCATGGGAAGAGTTGCTGGCTGTCTGGGTCGCGTTGCCGGACGAATTCGGGTCGGTTGCCGTGGTTACCGATTCCCGCAACCTGGGTGGCATGCCGACCAGGGTGACGTCCGTCAGTTCTGCGCGCGCCGCGCGCACATCTCCTGCGCAGCGGGCCAGCGACTCTTCCAGCAGACGCTCCACGCGGATCCGATCCTCGGCGGACAGCCAGCCGTGCTCGGCCAGGTGTTCGGCGAATGACGACTCGCACGCCGCTTCGGACCATTGCCGATGCGCCAGCGCGAGCTGGTCATGATCCAGCACCTGCGCCTGAATCGCCAGCGCGGCAAATAGGATCTGTCGATCGTGCGAAGAAGATGACTCAGGCATGGACGACCTCCCGGCGGGCAGCTGCCGTCCCGGTTAGACTATCGGAATTCTTGCGGATTTCGCTACGGGCCGACGCGCAGCTTCGCTAGAGGTCCGTGGCGTTCACGGGCGTCGGCGGCGCGACGGCGGCTGCTGGTGACGAGTTGGCGTACAGCCGCACGTCCACGCGCTGGGCTTTGGAAAGATCGATGCGCTCATCGGCGAGATCGAACTCCAGTCGTGGCTCGGCGCTCAAGTGCAGCGGCAAGTGAATCGTGAAGGTACTGCCGCGACCCAGCTCGCTTTGCAAGAAGACCTCGCCACCCAGCAACTTTGTCAACTCACGTACGATCGACAGCCCCAGGCCGGTGCCGGCGTGCTCGCGTGTGAGAGGGTTGCCGGCCTGGCGAAACTTCTCGAAGACCAGGCCTTGCTCCTCGGGTGCGATGCCGACGCCCGTGTCCGTGACGGTGAGCACGACGTTACTCGATTCCACATGAGCCTTGAGCGCCACGCGGCCGCCTTCGGGTGTGAATTTTATGGCGTTGGACAGCAGATTCTGCAGGATCTGCTGGAGCTTGGTGACGTCCTGGCGCAACGTGGGGATAACCTGGTCGATCTGCCCGCGCAGCTCGATGTTCTTCTTCTCGGCCAGCGGCCGAAACATGTTAAGCAAGCCGTCGCACACATCGTGCAGCCGGAAATCTTCGAGGCGGACTTGCATCTTGCCGGCCTCGATCTTGGCGAGGTCGAGAATGTCGTTGATGAGGTTGAGCAGCTTTTCGCCGGACGACTGGATGTTGCGCACCCAGCGTTGCTGCTTGTCGTCGAGGCGATCGCTGGAACGCAACACCTCGCTGAAGCCAAGGATGCTGTTGAGAGGTGTACGCAGTTCGTGGCTCATGGTGGCGAGAAAATCGCTCTTGAGACGGTTCGACTCGTACAGCGCCATGTTGGCCTGGGCCAGTTCGTCTACCTTGCGGTCCAGGTCGGAATTCACCTTGCGATACTGGTCCTGCATACTGACGAGATTGCGGAGCATGCGGTTGAAGGCATGGCTCAGATCCTCGAACTCGTCGCCGGTCTGGATTTCGCTGCGGACATTCAGCTCACCGGCGGAGATGGCGTCGGAAACTTCCTTCAAGTGCTTGACCGGCTTGACGATGACATAACGGACGATGATCCAGCTGCCGGTCATGATGAGCAGCGCCGTGCCCAGGGCCGTCGCCATCAGCACCGCACGGTTGACATGCACGGCCTCGACGATGCCTTCGGTGGGCATGCGGATTCGAACCACGCCCAGCAGATCTCCTTTCTTGATCTTGGTGTGGCTGATCTTTTCGTGGCAGGCGATGCAGCCGTCGCGCGCACGGACGGCGCCATAGTAGTAGAGCAGCTTCTCGCTTGGCCGCCGCCGGTCCGCCTCGTCCCTCGGCTCTTCGTTGCTGGCGAACTCCTTCAGGAAGTCACGCTCGAAAGACTCCAGGCCGGGATCGGACCCACGCAGCCAGTGATGCTGGTAATGACCGATGGCGGCGATGACATTGCGGTCCGAATCGCGTTGCTTTGGATCCCCTTTGGGCCGGAGCTGATCCAGTTCCCACTCGTCGTGCTTGTTGCGGACGATCTCGTGGACCAGCAACCGGCACGTGGTCTTGATTTGCTCGTAGGCCAGGTTCTCGGTGAGATAGGCATAAAGCCAGAAACTGCCGGTGATGAGCAAGACGATGCCGGCCCCGAAAAGGAAGCGGCATTTCCTTTCCAGGCTGGTCTCGCCAAGCAGGCGCTTGAAAGCGCGATAGGACATCGCTTGCTCCGTCGCTCAATGACCCGCGTCGGGCCACGCGGCTGACTATAACGAGATGCGGCAAAACAAGCAAGCGAGGGGATGCATCCTCCGGAGAACGCCGAAGCGGAATTCGCAGGAATCCCCACACGGCGTGCAGAAAGGCAACACCCGGGATTCTTGCGAATTCCGCTACGCGCTCCGGTCATGAACGCTAGCGCCTCCCCAGGAGTGCCTTCTGCCGGTAGCCATTCAGCATCGCACGCAGGTCGCCCTGGATGCGCTCCAGGCTGGCGTTGACCTCCGAGGATGTGGGGTGATTGCCGGCTTCGAGACGCGCGCCTTGTTCCAGGAAGGTGATGGCGTCGCTCATGTGCTTGCCCTTCTGGTGGAAGCGGGCCAGTCCCAGGAAGTAGAAGTAGCGGGCGTCCTGATTGAAATAGCCGATGGCGGCCTTGAAATATTCCTCGGCCTGCGCGTACTGCTTGTTCCAGTAGTAATGGAGTCCCTGGCCGAATTGCCGCTCGGCCAGAAACGCGTTCGGTCTGGTCAGCGTATCCGGCACCTGAAAAGCAGGATGGTCCTTCACCATCGCATCCAGATCGATGCTTGGCGTCCCAGGGACAAGCAGCCGCAGTCCCCGGATGTATTCCTGCAAGCCCTTGGTACGCTGGCCCTGCTTGGCATACGCCTGGCCCAGGATCATGAAGCCTTGCCCCTTGACCTTGGGATCGTCCGACTTGATGAGTTCCTTGGCCAGGGCGATGCTCTCCTTGAGCCGGGCAAGTGACTCCGGAGTCTCCTCGTCGTCGAACTTCTTCGAGTCCGTATCGTCCTTCTCTTTCGGCTCGATCTCGCCCTTCTTGTCTTTGGGGTCGGCTTTCTTCTCGTCGTCCTTTTTCTTGTCGTCCTTCTTCTCATCGTCCTTCTTCTCATCGTCCTTCTTGGGCGGGTCCTTCTTGTCCTTGGGATCGATCTTCTTCTCATCGTCTTTCTTGGGATCGTCGCCAAGTGTGTCGGCGCTGAGTCCGACAAGGGCAAGCGCGAGCTGCGCTCGAAGCACTAGCGAGCGTTGTTGATGATTCTCACTGCGGGTGCCGACATCCTTGCCCTTTTCCTCTGGCTCGGCTGGGAACGATGGCGCTCGATCATGCAGGAGCAGCAACCGGGCGAGGGCGATGCGGTAGCGGCTGGCCTCTTCCGGCGTGCCGAGATGGTGCTTGATGGCGAGGCGATAGTTGTCCTCCGCCTTCGCCCATTGCTCGAGCGTCTCGTCGAGTTGTCCGAGAACGAAGTATGCCTCGGCGGCGGCCAACTTGTCCTTGCGGGCAGCGTCGAGGTCTGCGCGAATGGCCATTTGCGACGCGGCGGACATCTTCTTGCCCAGGGAGCGGGCCAGATCCAGTTTCACTCGGCCGCGCAGCGCCAGCAGCCGGCCGTCGCCGGGAATCACTTTCAAGCCCATGTCGATGACGTTTACCGCCTCGTCCATGTCCCCTTTTTGATGCAGACGGGCGGCTTGCGGCAGGAAGTACGCCGCCGAATCCGTCAACTCTTTCAGCGCCCGCTCCGCTTGCTTGCCCAGCTCGGGGGCGCCTTCGACGGTGGCAGCTTCCTTGACCGCCTTTGCCAGGGCGTCACGGGCCTCGGCATACTTTTCCTGGTTGCGCAGGGCCATGCCGGTCAGAAGGAGTGCCTTGGTCTTCTCGGCGGGGGTGGCCTTCGCTTCCTTGGATAGGACGTAGGCTGCCTCCTTGATGGCGCTATCGAGCTTCCTGGGATCGTTGTACTTCAAATCCTTCAGCAACGAAGTCCAGGTGTCGAGCTGCTTGCCCGGGGTGTTGATAAAAGGCTCGCGGGCGCGGTAGAAGCCAAGCTCGGCTACAAGGGCGCTATTGTTGAAGCCGCGTTCGACGAACTGGCCCGCGCCGGTTGCCAGTCCGCTGAGTGCCGATGCCACGCTGGAAAGCGGCATGGCCAAGGGGGACTGCGCCTTGGAGATGAGCGACTTGACGGCGTCGTTCAATACCTTGCGCGGTTCGCCGGTCAGCTTGGGATCCGCCGCCTGCAGGGACTTGTAGGCTGACTGGATCGATTTCTCCAGCTCGTTGCGATCGCCCTCCAGCGTCTTGCGGATGGTCACCAGTTCCTGCACGCCCTTGACGTCGTCCCCTTTGATCATGGCCTCGGTGAGCATCTTGTTGATCGAGCCAAGCTTGTCATCGACTGCCTTCTTGGCGGCGACCAGGATGCCAACACCCTTTTCACCGTCGCCCTTTATCTTGGCGTCCTCGAGCTTCTTGTTGATCGCCTCCAGCGTCGTTCGCGAGGCAGAGAAACTCTTGACGACCTTGTGAAAACCGTCGAGGTCCAGCTTGTCCTTGTCGTCGATGGCTTTGCTCTCGACCAGCACCTTGGTCATGCCCTTCAACAGGTCCTCGGCGATCTGCTTGCCCTTGGCGAGTTGCTCGACGGCTTCCGGTACTTCGCCGAGGTCGTCCTTTTTGAGGAAGTCGCGGAGATCGAAGGCGAGCTTCTCGGTCACTTTCAGGCCGTCGATGCTCTTGCGCAGCGCTTTCTCGGTGGCGTCGGCCTTGGCGAGGGCATCTGTCTTTTTCTTGACCTCTTCCTCGGCCTCGGTCCGCGCCCTCATGACGTTTGGCAAATCGGCTTTCGCTTTCTTCAGTTCAGCCAGGTTGCCGATTACACTGGCCTGAGGATCCGTCGGTGAGGGCGGGATCTGGGCGAGCCCTTCATCGATGAGGTCCGGCTTGAAATACCAGAGCCCTGCCAGGCCGCCGCCCAGCAGCAACCAGCCCAGCAGCATGCCGCCGACCCAGCGGCGCATGTACTTGGGCTTGGGTGGCTTCTTGGTGGCGACAGCAGTGCCGCCGCGCTTGCCGGTTGCAACCGGCTCTTCATCGCCCTCGGCGTCGGTGATTTCCTCGTCGTCGTCCATCGCCTTGGCAGGCTTTTTCTTGCCCTTGGGCGGCGGCGCGGCTTCTGCCGTTTCCTCGTCGTCCACGAATTCCTCGGTGATGAGGTCGCCGGCGTCGAGGTCGGCCATCGCGGTCTTCTTGCTGGGCTTCGAAGTCGGGCCGGCCTCCTCGGCTTCTTCTTCGATGGCCTCGCTGAGCACGCCGGAATCATCGGCCGGTTTCTTCTTGACCTGGGAGGGCGGCGGCGTGGCACCAAGGTTTACCGTCGAATCGTTGTCTGGGATCGAGGAAAAATCGATGTCGTCTTCGGATACGGGCGGCGGCTGCTTCTTCTTGCCGCTCTTGCCGATGTCCACGCCCGATTCGAGCGCTTCCGCCAGAGCATCAATTCCTGAGGGACGGTCGCCCGTGACGTCTTTCTTGCTCTTGCCGGAATCCAGTGCGGACGACTCGTCGCCGACGACATCTGCCGCCGAGAACTGCTCCGTCTTGTCCTCGACATCGCCGGCATCGCCCGGCATGAACGCGGCCGTGCGTTCCAGATCCTCGGCTGGCTTGCCGGCCTTGTCCGCCGGAACCTCGTCGGACAGAGTCTGGTCGTCGCCCAGGAAATCGAGATCGGATTTCCGTTGCGGCAGCTTCTTGCCCGACGACTCCTCAAGCGCTTCCTCGGCGGCGAAGACATCATCATCGACCACGTCCACCGCCGGCTTCTTGCCGGGCCCGGAAACGACGTCGGCCACGTCAAGCACATCGTTGGCTTCCAGAACATCGTCCGCGACGATGTCAGCGGGCTTCCGCGACTTTTGCCCGGCATCCGAAACGACATCAACCGCTTCCAGCACGTCGTCCGCTTCCAGCACGTCGTCGGCGTCAAGAACGTTGTCGGCCGCCGGCTTCTTGCCTGGTGCGGAGCCGGCAAGCTCGGCAAGCAGATCGTCGTCAAGGACGTCGGCAGAAGCCGACGGTTTCTTGCCTGCATCGGACAAGGTCTCGGCCTCCAGAACCTCGTCGGCGTCCAGAATATCATCGTCGTGCGCTGCGGCTGCCGGTGCCTTCTTGCCGGCCCCGGAGACGGCTTCTGCTTCGACGACGTCGTCCTCTAGAACTGCAACGATTTCGGCGGCCGCCGCCAAGTTCTTGCCCGACTTGGACGTGACCTCTTCGGCAAACAGTTCGTCGTTGACAACCTCGACGGAGTCGCCCGGCGACCGCGACTTTTTTGGCTTGGCCGAGGCGGCCTCGGCTTCAACTATGTCGGCTTCTTCAGCATCGACAACGTCAGCGTCGACAACGTCAGCGTCGATGATGTCTGCGTCATCATCGAGCGACAGATTGGGCACGGCCGGCTTGCTGCCCTCCTTCTTGTCTGGTGGCTTTTCGGGCTGGTCCTCGTCGATGTCGCTGCCAAGCATCGTGGGTGCGGGTGATTTCTTGGCCAGCTTGGTGGGCTGTGGCGCCCTGGCGAGCTTCGTGGGAGACGCAGCGGGCTTGGCTGGCTTCGCGGGAGGCGGTGTGGCCTCACCCACGATTTCCACGACGTCGTCGTCCACAACGTCAATCACGTCATCGACGATCTCGACTTCGTCGTCCACGACTTCCGCTTCCTCGATATCATCGATTGGCGGCGGGTTCTTCTTCTTGCGCGACTTGGGGTCGTCGGAATCGGGACGCCGGCGGTCATCGTGTTGCTTGGCCATGGACCTTCTCTCCCGGAGACTTCAAAAACACCACAGGCGCTACATCTTGCAACCTCCACCCATTTTCTCGCGGCCAGCGCGCCAGGGCAATCCCTTTCGGCAAAATGTCTCGCAGGCGATGGCGGAAAGCCAGAATTGCGCGGCATTCCCGACCCAAACGGCACAATCGTTACGCCCGGCGAATATGATGCCTCTGATGAGAATCGTTTCGGACATGCCGGTTGAGAAGAGCGTCGTTCTGGTGGGTGCGGGCAACGCGCACCTGGTTTTCGTCCGCCGCTTCGCCATGAGGCCGTGGCCTGGGGTGGCAGTGACACTGGTCAATGAAAGCTCGGTCATCCCGTACTCGGCGATGGTTCCAGGACACATCGCCGGCAGCTTTTCGCGTGAGGAAATCACCATCGATCTGGTGCGCCTGTGCCGCGCCGGCAACGTGCGCTTTCTACCGGAACCGGTGACAGGGATCGACGCCGTGGCACGGCGTGTACGTTTCGCCAGCCGGCCGGCCCTGGCCTATGACGCACTCAGCCTCGGCCTCGGTTCCCTGCCGGCTTGTCCCGCCGAACTGGGCGAGGCGGCGCTGTTCCTGCGGCCGATGCAGGCGTTTCTGAAGCGACTCGACGAACTCGAGCAGGCGCTGCGGCGCTCGCCCAGACCGTTTCGATTGATCGTCGTGGGTGGCGGGGCCAGTGGTTGCGAGTTGACGCTGGCGCTGCACCAGCGGTTCGGCAAGTTCCCCGGCTTTGGCGTGACGCTGCTTCAAGGCGGTCCACACCTGTTGCCCGAGTTTCCCGCAGGCGTGGCCCGGCGATTCAGCGAGGTGTTTCAGCAACGCGGCGTGTCGTTCCGGGTCGATGCCCGCGTCAGCGGCGGCGCCGACGGCGCGTTGTTGCTGGACAGTGGCGAGCGCCTCAAGTACGACGCCGTTCTCTGGGCGACGCAGGCGGCGCCGCCTCAGGTACTCCGCGACAGCGGCTTGTCACTGAATGCGGCCGGGTTTCTTCGCGTCGCCGATTCGTTGCAATCGGTCAGCGACCCGGCAGTATTCGGAACGGGGGATTGCGTTGCCTTCGAGAGGTATCCGGACTTGCCGCGCAATGGCGTGCATGCCGTCCGGCAGGGTGCCGTGCTCTTCGACAATGTCGGGGCGTTTCTACGGGAGCAATCGTTGCGGCCGTTTCGTCCACAGCGCCGCTGTCTGTGCCTGCTCAACACCGCAGATGGACATGCCATCCTGCGCTATGGCAAGATCGTGTGCAAGGGCCGCTGGGCGCGGAAGATCAAGGACCGTATCGACCAGAGGTGGATGAGAAAGTTCCACGAACTCGCAGCCATGCCCGAGCCGAACTCGGACGCCCCGGCACACCTCATGCGTTGCGGCGGCTGCGGCTCGAAGATCTCCAGCGACGTGCTGTCGGCCGTGCTCAAACGCATCGACATCCCGGACGACCCGCGCGTGCTGCTCGGCTGCCGTGCTGGCGAGGACGCCTCCGTCCACCGTGTCCGCCCGGCATTGTTCGGCCCTCAACCGGACAAGCTCGTCGAGGTGCAAACCGTCGATTACTTCAAGGCGTTCATCGACGATCCCTATCTCTTTGGGCGGATTGCCGGCCTCAACTCGGTCAGTGATCTGTACGCCATGAATGCCCGGCCCTTCACCGCTCTGGCCATCGCCACGCTGCCTCAGGCCCGCGGGCCGGTGCAGGAAGCTCAGCTCTTCGAACTGCTCTCTGGAGCGGTGAGTGCCTTCCGCGAGCTGGGCGTGGTGCTGACCGGCGGGCACACTACGGAAGGCAACGAGCTCGCACTCGGTTTCGCCGTGACTGGCTTTGGCGAGGAGGATCGCCTTTTTCGCAAGAGCCATCTGCAGCCGGGCGACCGGCTGGTCTTGACCAAGCCCCTGGGCAGCGGCGCTTTGCTGGCCGCCTGGATGCGCGGCGATTGCAAGGCGGAATGGTTCGAGCCGCTGCTGGCAACCATGCTTGTGGCCAACGCCCGTGCCGGCGCGATCTTCGCCCGTCATGGCGTCACCGCATGCACCGACATTACCGGTTTCGGCCTGGCCGGCCATCTGCTCGAGATGCTCGACGCCAGCGGCGTCTCGGCGCGGCTCGAGGCCGGATGTGTGCCCCTGTATGCCGGCTTCCACGAGGTCGTTGCCCGCGGCATCACCAGCACGCTTCACGCGGATAACGCCAAGGTCAGTTGCCGGGTTGACGGCGCGGCCGCCGCCTGGCTGTTCGATCCGCAGACATCGGGGGGCTTGCTGGGCGCCGTGCGCGCCGATGCCGTTGCAGCAGTCATCGCCGAGCTTCACGCCGCCGGCTATCCGCAGGCCGCCGACATCGGCGCGATTGACGCGCTCCACGGCCAATCGCCCGGACTCCTTCTTTGCTAGACCGGCCTGTGCGGCCAATCCGTCCAGAATATTCGTCCAGGATTCGTCCAGAAAGTGACATACACCCCCTCGGCACATCCTGAACTGGACGAAGCCTGCTCCACGGGCGGCAGGCAAGCAGGATCGGCGATGGTCTGGGCCGTTTCACGACTGCAGATCATTCGTCTTAACCATACCGTGGATCCGCGCGGCCGGTTTTGACCCTGCGCCGGGCGGCGATACAATGGCAGAACGCTGGCGATTGCGTCCACACGTCAACGGCCTGCCGGGCCGTCAAGGAGTTGCATCCATGCCGAACATGTCGGGAACGAGGCTGACAGCCGTGCTGGGCATCGTCACCTTCTTCACACTGCTGGTTCTGTCGGGGGGCGTGGCGCCGGCACCGGCGCTGGCCCAGGAAAAAGTCGAGCCGAAAGCCGGCATCGTCGAGATCCCGCCCGGGGCCATCACCCGCTTTGGCACCAGCAAGTTCCGGCATGGCAGCCGCATCCTGCGCCTGGTCTACTCGCCCAATGGCCGCATCCTGGCGGCGGGCGGCGGCGACGACCCGGTACGCCTCTGGGATACCGATACCGGTCAGGAGCTGCGCCAGTGCAAGGAGGCGTGGATCCAGGCGATGGTCTTCTCGCCGCGCGGCTCGGTTCTGGTCACCGCCGGCGCCTTCAAGGTCATTCGCCTGTGGGAGGTCGCCACCGGCAAGGAGATTTCCCAGATCAAGGGTCACAACGCCGGCGTCAAGGCGCTGGCCATCTCGCCCGACGGCACCATGCTCGCCTCCGGCGGGCAGGACGGCACCGTCATCCTGTGGGAACTGCTGACGGCCAAGGAGATCACGCGGTTTTCCGGTCACACCGGCGAGATCAACGCGCTGACGTTCTCCGGCGACAACAACCTGCTCGCCTCCGCCAGCAGCGACCGCAGCGTGCGCATCTGGGACGCGGAGAACAGCAAGCCGACTCCGCTGGCGATCATCGACGGCAAGTGCGACGTGGGCGCCGTTGCCTTCGTGGACGGCAAGACGCTGGCCTCCGGCGGCGACGACAACCTGATACGCCTGTGGGAAGGCCCGACCGGCAAGCCGCTGAAGGAGCTGGCCGGGCATCAGAACACCATCACCTCGCTCATCATGAGCCGTGACGGCAAGACACTCTATTCCGGCGCGCACGACCGCACCATCCGCGTCTGGGACCCGGACGGCAAGCCGCGCATGCAGATCGCCCGCAATGCCGGCGACAGCGACGCCATGGCGCTGACGAAGGACGGCAAGCAGATCGCCGCCGCCGGCATCAACAACACCATCCGCCGCTGGACGACCGCCGACGGCAAGGAGATCATCGCCGGCGAAGGGCCGCAGAGCCCGGTCACGGCGCTGGCGATCTCGCCGGACGGCAAGTACTTTGTCGCCGGCAGCGCGCTGGCCAAGATCCAGCTCTATGATCTGGCGGCCCGCAAGGAAATCCGCGGCTGGCCCGCGCCGCAGGGCGGCGAGCTGGTGCTGGCCTTCGCGCCGGACGGCAAGACCATCGTGTCCGCTGCCGGTTCGGACGCCGTTCGCCTGTGGGATGTCGGTTCCGGCAAGGAACAAGGGCAGCTGGCCGCGCCGGCTGGCGAGGAAGTGCTCTCCGTCGGCTTCCATCCCGCGGGCAAGACCCTGGCGGTCGGCTATCGCAGCGAGGTCATCCGCCTGTGGGATCTCGACAAGCGCGCGGTCACCAGTGTGTTGAAGTATCCCGGACCGGTGTACGCGCTGGCCTATTCACGCGACGGCCGGACGCTGGCCGCCGCCGGCAACAACAAGATCGTCATGTTCGACCCGGCCACGGGACAGGACATCCTCAAGTTCGGCGACTCCAAGGAAGGCGGTCCGACCGGGTCCATCGCCTGCATGGCCTTTTCTCCGGACGGCAAGTTGCTGGCCACCGGCTCGTTCGACTCGTTCATCCGCCTCTGGGACACGGCCACCGGCGCCAAGGTCCGCGATCTGGAAGGCCATCAGAACGTCATCTATTCGCTGTCGTTTTCCAGCGACGGCCGCAATCTCGCCTCCGGCAGCTTTGACCGCACCGTGAAGTTGTGGGAGACGTTCAGCGGCCACACGGTCAAGACTTTCCCCGGCCACGCCGGCTCCGTCGGTTCCGTGGCCATGTCGCCCAGTGGCCGGATGATCCTGTCCGGCAGCACCGACACATCGCTCATTCTCTGGGATGCGACCGGCCAGGCCCGGGATGGCCAGATCGCGCCGCTGTCGCTTGGCCAGCCGCAGTTGCAAGCCGCCTGGAAGGAGCTGGCCCTGGAAGACGCCCCCAGGGCCAACAAGGTCCTCTGGGAAATGGTCGCTTCTCCCAAAGAGAGCGTGCCCTTCATCGGCCCGCAACTGTTCCTCGTCGATCCGCAGCGTATCAAGCAATTCCTCGATGACCTCAACGACAACATGTTCCTGGTGCGCGAAAAAGCATCCAACGAGCTGGGCAAGTATGGCCGCTGGATCGAAGGCGTGCTGCGCGAGGCCACCAAGAAGCCGAAGTCCGAAGAAGTCCGTCGCCGTCTTGGCCGGCTCCTGGAAAAGCTGGAAGTCCCCGGCTCCCTCACCCTGGCCCAGGAACGCCTCCGCCTTCGCCGCGTCATGCTCATTCTCGAGCAAGACGCCGGCGAGCAGTCCCGCAAGATCTTGCAAGACCTCGTCCGCGGCGCCCCTGAGGAAGACCTGCGCCGCGAAGCCCAGGCAAGCCTGGACAGAATCAGCAAACGGTGACCGCGCACAACCCGCGCACAGCGCCGTCAGCGAGTTTCACCGCAGCCACACGAAGCCGGCAGTGATCAGCAGGGTGCCGAGAACGGCGGCGCCGGCAAGGACGGCGCGAGCCGCGCGGCGCAATCGCGTCTCGTCGGCCAGCGCCGGCTCTGCCCAGGCCACGAAATTGCGCGCCTTGGCCAGTTCCTCGAATGCCTCGGCGACGAATGCCTGGCCATGTGCGGCGTCCGCTCCCGTTCCGGCAAGAAAGACGCCGCCGAGCATGAGCGGTTTCTCGGAGCGGTCGACAACGCCGGCGATCAATCCCGCCAGCCGGCCCGCGCGGGCGTGCATCTGCGCGAGCAGCCGCACCAGTCCCTCGTTGCTCGGTCCGCCCTGCGCCATGATTTTCTTGTCCGGCACATCAAGGCGAAGCAGCGGGTAGATACGCATGGGCAGATGCACTTGCAGCAGCCAGCGCACGCCGCCCGCCACCAGTTCGGGGAGTTCGCTGCGATTCATGTCCGGAACAAGCGGGAACCGGCACGCCAGGGCGCGGGACCGTTGCGCGGGCGGCGTGGCGGCGACCAGGTCCGCGAAGCCGGGCGACTTTTCCAGGTCGCAGACCACTACGTGCAACGGACAGGTCACGCGGGCGCCGGCGCGGATGGTATCCAGGTCCACCTTCGCCAGCCGTGCAGTTTGCCTGGCTTCGAGCGCGTCGTTGCTGGCCGCCAGGGGCACCAGCATGAGCATGCCGTTGATGGAACCGAATGGCGCCCGAACCTCGGCGATGAGACGGCACACATGATGCAGCCGCGCCGAATACATCTCGATCATCTCACGGCTGCCGTCGGACTTGCTGCCGGCGGAAGCCACGGCGTCGCCGGTCGGCCTCGGCTCGATGGCTGCTTCCAGCATGTGGTTCGCCTGCCGCCCCAGCAATGAGGCGCCGGCGCAGGTGATGTAGATACCCTGACGATGTGCAAAGATGCGGAGCGGCGCTTCCTTCCGCGCCGGCGTGCCCGCGACGGCGAGCTTCATGCCGGCGGCCTGAAAGAGGGCTTCTTCCGAACCGGCCGGCCGGCCCAGAACCAGGTAGACCGGAGTCGTCGTCAGCGGAATATCCGCGTCGCGCAGCGCTTGCAGGCCCTCGCGCCAGGCTGCATCGATGTCCGCAAACCTTCGTGCGCGAGCTTCGCCGGCAAGCAGCTTCCCCAGGCCGCACAGCAGCCAGGCGACGGCATAGGCCGAGAGGAACAGCAGGGGCAACCAGAAACGGTGCACGATCGGCCATGGGGAGCGCAAGGCCAGCTCCAGGTCCAGTGCCTCGTTGACATGCGCCAGTCCCAGCACGACGCCGGCAACGAGCAGAAGATGCACGGCCCAGGTCCAGCGAGCCCGGCCGCGGGCCATGGCTCCCGGCCAGATCACTCCAGCCATGCTAGTCTTGATCCAGGTCAGATAGATCATTGCTGGCTCCCGTGAATGCGTCACGATAGCTGCCGCAGCAAGACAAGGACCGCCGCCGGGATGAGCACGAGAAATGCGAGGCCGGCCAAGAGGACGGTGGACTGCAGTCGGTCGCGCGCGGTCAACGGCGGCACGTGCGTGACCGGCTCCAGGTCCGGCGGCTGTAGCCAGTCCACGCCGCCGTTTGTCTCGATTCGTCGCCGCGTCGCTTCCACCCAGTTGCCAAGCTGTTCGGGCTCCTCCGCCAGCTCGCCACGAAAACCGAGCATTACCAGCAGATAATGCACTTCCAGGGCGTCGCACGTTCCCCGCTGCTCTGCCTGCCTGGCCAGGTCCCAGAAGCGCCACATGCCGTCGCTGGTGCCGTGCAGGTCCATTTCAAGCGTCTGTTCTTCCCAGGGCACCGGGCCCCAACCGGGCGCATTGCCCAGCAACTCGTCAAGCCAGCAGACGACGGCATAGCGAACGTTGCGCGGGGCCCCCAGGCCGGAAGACGCTGTCAGCAAGCGTTTCAGCGTCGTCTGTTCCAGGTCCACGTCCAGCATCTCACCGGCGCGCAAGCGATCGCGCAACGCGAGCCCTTGATTGATGATCGGATAAACATGGCTGGCGATTTCGGCGTCCATCTTTGTGCTCATGAGATCGAAACGTCTCGAGCGCGAAGTGTCCCTGAAACAAGGGATTCTTGCAAGCGAGACCTTTATTTCCGCTGTCCGGACGATGTGAATCTGGGCAGGCAGCGAACGCTGGGTTGACCGCCCCCGTCACGGTGGGTGATCGCTTCGTGACACGAGCTTCGCCGAGCTACATGGGCCGCGGTCAGGTCACGCCGCTGCCATCTTGCCGAGTTCAACCAGCTTTCGCACATAGCGGTCGAACGGTTGACCGTCGACAGTGACAGTGGGGACGGCGCTGACGCCGTCCACGAGCGGGCCGGCCTCGACCATCGTCCGCAGCAGCCGGCCCTCACGCGCTGGATCGAACAGGGTCGCATCATGGGCCGCGCCGCGCATCTGGCGGACGCCGGCGCCCAGGGCGTACGCGCCCCAGTTGCTGATGCCGCACACGATGAGATGGTCGGTCGGCACGCGGCAGGCGACCAGACCGCCCTGCGGGATGTTGCGACGAATCACGTCCCAGGCGATCTTGCCCATGCCGATCTCGTTGCCGCCGTCGCCGATGCCGATGGTGACAAGGCCCGTCGATGTCTTCTCGAAGAGTTGATGCGCCGGGCTCATGTGCACACTGATGTCCAGGCCGCGCATGGTGTGGCAACGATCCTGATGCTCCGGCGGCACGTCGTGCAGGAAATCGAGATACATCTCGCCCAGGGCGCTCGCGCCGCGCTGCGCTTGCAAGGATTCCAGCGTATGGCTGGGACCGACGCGCTCCAGCGCGATCAGGTGCGTGAGCGGCCCGGTCTGTGCAAGGACCTGTCGCACGTACTCTGCCGGCGTCGGTGCACTCTCCGGAAGTGTGACGAGCGTCACCGATCTGTCCAGCCCGCACGCGGCCAGACCTGCTTGCAAGGCACGCATGCAAAAGCCATCGCTCAGCAGGGACACGCGGATGCCCAGCGGCTGCCAGGCGCGGGCGAGATGGATCGCGCCGAGCGGGCCGTCCGTCTCGCCGGCGGGCGGATTGGCCCGCGGGATGTAGAAGCCGGTCACGATGCCCACGGCCGGCTTCGGCGTGGCGGCGATGCTCCTGCAAGCTTCCGCGAAATCCCCGGCGCACGCCTGGAGCAGGTTGGCAGCGGGATCCCTGGCCAGTCCGCGGTTGCCCACGTCCTCCTGAACCAGGTCGCGCATGGCTTGCAGCACGGCATCGTTCATTGGCCCGCTTCCTTGAAGATATAGGCGAATCGGCCCCGCCACTTGCCGGGTGGGTCGGCGGTCAGCGTGATCGGCTCGTAACGGATCGGGTGCAGAAAGGTCAGCGACCGCGCATGCAGGGCGATGCCTTGCTCGAACGTGTGCACGGAGCCGTAGCGGGCATCGCCGTAGATCGGATGGCCGTGATGGGCGAGCTGCACACGAAGCTGGTGCTTGCGGCCGGTCTGCGGACGCAGCTCCAGCCAGGTAAGCCCGCCATGATGTCCGCGGCGCGTGAAGTGTGCCAGCGCTTGCCGGGCTCCCGGCGTGCGCGGCTCCACCACCTCGACACGGCGGCGGTCTTCATCCTTCGCCAGCCAGTCTTCCATGGTGCCCGCGGATTTCTCCACGTCGCCTTCGACAATCGCCCAGTAAACCTTCTCGACGGTCCCTTCGCGGAACTGCTGCGCGAGCCGGGCCGCCGCCTTGCTGGTCCGCGCGAACAGCAGCACGCCGGATGCCGGCCGATCCAGACGATGGACGATGCCCAGGAAAACGTTGCCCGGCTTGCGATACTTCTCGCGCAGATACTCCTTGACAGCGCGATCGAGCGTGGCGTGCCTGCCCTGGTAGTGCGTGCTGGCGATCCCCGCCGGTTTGGCCACCGCCAGGCAGTGATTGTCCTCGAAGAGAATGTCGAGTTCCGCCATGATGGTGATTGTATCCAGCGTCGGCGCACGCAACCGTCTACTTGGAGCCGGTAGGCTGGTTGTTTTTCGGCCGGGAATCGTCATACTTACACCGAGCCCGAACATCAGCCGAACGAGATAGCCATGCGCCGCTTGTCCTTGTGCTTCATTCTCATCCTGAGCCTTTCAACCCTGGCCGGCCAGCCCGACAAGAAAGGCTCGCAGGTGCCGGACGGCTTGAAGGCGTTGCAGCATCCCGATCCGCTGGTGCGCTACAAGGCGGCCGGCGTGCTGGCACGCCTGGGCAAGACCGGCAAGTTCGCCATTCCGGAGCTGCGCGCGGCGCTCAAGGACAAGGACGTGCGCGTGCGCATCAAGGTTGCCGAGGCACTGTGGAAAGTCGAGAAGCCGCCGGCCAGCGTGATCCTGCCCGTTCTGCTGGCGGCGTTCAAGGACAAGACGCCGAGCGTGCGTGCGGCCGTGCCCGGCGTGATTGCCTTGCTCGGGCCGAAGGCCAGGCCCGCGCTCCCGGCCCTCAAGAAGGCGCTCACCGACAAGGATCTGGACGTGCGCATGGAGACCATTCTGGCGCTCGGAGAACTCGGGCCAGTCGCGGTCGAATGCGCGCCGGCGTTGTTGCAGCTCACCGGGACCGTGGAGTTGCTCTTGCTGGAGCCGATGATTTCCGTGACGCTGGGCAACATGGGGGCCGGGGCCACGCCAAGCCTGGTCAACGCGCTCGGACGCAAGGAATTCGAGGCGCGGCGAATGGCTGCGTACGCCCTGGGTCTCATTGGCCCGCAGGCCAGGGACGCTGCCCCTGCCTTGTGCAAGGTCCTCGAGGATACGGAGCCATCCGTCCGGGCACAGGCGGCGCAAGCGCTCGGCAAGATCGGCAAGGACGCCGCCGACGGCCTGCCGGCGCTCCGCAAGGCGCTCACCGACAAGAACGACTCTGTCGCCATCGAGGCCGGGCTGGCGCTGTGGCGTGTTGCCGGTGTCCGCGATGGCGTGCCGGTGATCGTCAGGGCTCTCAAGATGTCGGGGGAGGACTTCATCCGCGAGAGTGCCTGCAAGGCACTTGCACAGATCGGCGACGGCGGTGACGAAGCGCAGGCCGCATTGCTCGCCGGACTCACGGACGCCGGCGCCGTTGTCCGCGCCGCCGCCGCCGACGCTTTGGCCCGGGTGCCGCCGAGCAAGACGGTCCTGAAGGCATTGACCAAGGCGCTGTCGGACAAGGAGATCCAGGTGCAGCTGAGCGTGGTCCGTGCCCTCGGCAAGGACGCGGCGACCGTGCCAGGAACGCTCGCGGTCCTGCACAAGGCGCTCAGGCACGAGGATTCCGCCATCCGCATCCGCGCCGCCAACAGCATCGAGGGCCTCGCAGGCCTGTCGCCCGAGCAGACGAAGTCGCTGGTCGCCGCCCTGATCGACGCGCTGGAGGACGATTACCGCAACGTGCAGGTAGCCGCCGCTCGCGCCTTGAAGAAGATCGACCCCAGGGCCGCCGCCAGGGCCGGAATCCGCTGACAAAAATGATCCCCGACAACATCTTTGCCGATCTGCCGGCTCGTCTGCCCGACGAGGTTGTCTCCATTCTGCTCCAGTCGTCCGGCCTGCGCATCGAGCGCATCGTCTCGCAGGGCCAGGCTTCACCGGACGGCTTCTGGTACGATCAGGATCAGCACGAGTGGGTCATGATTCTGAAGGGCGCCGCCCGGCTTCGCTTCGAGGATGGAACGGTCGAGATGAAGCCCGGCGACCACCTGAACATCCCCGCCCACAAGCGCCACCGCGTCCACTGGACGACACCCGATGAGCCAACCATCTGGCTGGCGGTGCACTACAACCCCAGGCAAGCGTGACCGACCGTCGCTTGGCGGTTTCGCGCGCAGCATCCAGCGCGCAGAACCCGCCAGGCGAGCTTCGCCTACGCTCGTCTCGGGGTCAATTCAATCGACGTACAGAAACCGATTGGAACTCATGAGCGCCTGGCACAACGCTGCCAGGCCGAGGACGTCGGCATCGGCGCGCTTCTGCGCCCGATACTGCGCGGCCTGCTCGGTGATGAAACCGGCCGCGGCTCGTACCTCTTGCGGCGGCGCCTCGACAGCGTAGGCCAGCCGCCAGGCGAGCTTCGCCTGTGTCGCCGGCTCGGTCCCGGCCTCCGCGCGAACCCTCGCCGCAAAGTGATTGGCAAGATCCATCATGAACGGGCTGTTCATGAGCATCAGTGCTTGCGGCGTCACGGTGGAGGCGTTCCGCGACTCGCAGTTGGGGGCCATCACCGGCGCGTCGAACGTGTCCAGCACCGAAAGCAAGCGCGTGCGACGCACCTGCACGTAGACGCTGCGGCGAAACTCCTCGCCGTTGAGCGGGACTTCCTTCTGCTTGTAGCCCGCCGAATCGGCCGTGTCCACGCCCAGCACGACCTGCCCGAAGTCGTCGTGCATCACCGGCACCGGCGTGCTATGTTGCTTGAGGTTGATCTTGCCGCTGACGGCGAGCATGGCGTCGCGGACAATCTCGGCTTCCAGCCGGCGCACGGACATGCGGGCCAGCAGCTTGTTGTCCGGATCGGTCTTCTGCAAGACCGCGGTCCGTTGCGAGCCCTGGCGATACGCGGTCGAGGTGAGCAGCAGTCGGTGCAAGCGCTTGAGCCGCCAGCCGCCAGCCATGAAGTCGTCGGCGAGCCAGTCCAGCAACTCGGGATGGGTCGGCCGTTCGCCGAGGAAGCCAAAGTCCGCCGGCGTGGCCACGATGCCGCGACCGAAGTGATGCATCCAGAAGCGGTTGACCAGCACCCGCGCCGTCAGCGGATGCTTGCCCGAAACCAGCGACCTCGCGTATGCCAGCCGTCGCCCCGTCGTCGGCAGCGCTGGATCCTTCACCGGGATGCTTGCCAGGTTGAGCGACGCCAGGACCGTCAGCCCGCCCGGTTCCAGGGTCTCCCTGGGCTGTTCGTGGTCGCCGCGATGAAACAGAAAGGTCGCCGGCACGACGCCCGGCGGCTCGGTCAGCACGCGGATGAAGTGCTCCACCGGCTTGCGGGCACGAACCTCGTTCGCCCTGGCGACATACTGCTTGAGATCGGCGGCCGCTTTCGGATCGTAGAGATAGAGCGACCCCGCCGAGACGTTGACGCTTGGATGATCGCGCAGCAGTTTCTGTTGCTCGGCGGTGCGCTTGGCCGCCGGCGTGTTGCGCGCCTGCTTGACCGTGTCGCGCAGTTCTACCGGCAGCCTGGCAAGCTCCTTCTGGAAGGTGCGCTCGATGTACTCGTCCTGCTTCTTGAGGCGTTGCTGGTCGATCCTGGTCGCTTCGCTTTCGATGACCTGTGCCTGCCTGCGATCCGCAGCCGTGTACAGCGAGATCTGCCGCTGGGCGGGCACTCGCCAGGCCTTCGGATTGAGGGCCGGCTCGAAGACGGCCCGCATCTTGTAGTAGTCCACTTGCGGTATCGGATCGTAGCGATGATTGTGGCACTGGGCGCAGTGCATGGTCAGCCCCAGCAGCGAGGTGCCGACGATCTGCAACGTATCGGCGATCACCTGGTTGCCGGCGAGCGCCGGCGCTGCCCCCGACGCTGTGCCGTCTGCCGCCATGCGCAAGAACCCCGTGGCGATGAGCTTGTCGATGTCCTCGCTGCGCAGGTTCTGGTGAGGCGGCTTGACCAGCTCGTCCCCGGCAAGTTGCTCGATGATGAACTGGTCGAACGGCTTGTCGTCGTTGAAGGCGCGGATGACGTAGTCGCGGTAGCGGTATGCGTTGGTTCGAATCGGATCCTGCTCGGAGTAGCCCTCGGAGTCGGCATAGCCGGCCACGTCCAGCCAGTGTCGGCCCCAGCGCTCGCCATACTGCGGCGACGCCAGCAGGCGCTCGACCAGCCGTTCGTAGGCATCCGGCGCCTCATCGCCAACGAAGCGCGCCACTTCATCCGGCGAGGGCGGCAGGCCGAGCAGATCGAAACTCAACCGGCGAATCAGCGTGACCCGGTGTGCCTCCGGCGCGAATGACAGCCCTTGCTTCTCCAGTCTCGCCAGCAAGAAGGCGTCGATGGGACTGCGCACCAGACGAGGATTGCCGACGCGCGGCAGCGTGGGCCGAGCAACTGGCTGAAATGCCCAGAAAGAACGCTCCTCCTCGGTGATGTACAGGCCCGGGACGATCTTCTCCGGCTCGGGCCGTGCCGTCTTCGCCCCCGCGCCGATCCAGCGGGCGATGACACCGATCTCGTCTTTGCTGAGCTTCTTTTTCCCTGGCGGCATCTCGCCCTTGCGCAGCCGCTCGATGAGCGTGCTGTCTTCCGGTCTCCCCTGCACCAGCCCCGGCCCGGATTCGCCGCCTCGTGCGATCAGCCTGGCCAGACGCACGTCGAGCCCGCCCTTGAGTTTCCTGCCCTCACCATGGCATTCGAAGCAATGCGCCTTCAGGATGGGACGCACATGGCTTTCGAACAGCGGAGAGCCTGCAGGCGACTTGTCCTCGGCGCGAGCAGGCGTCACGATAAAAATGCCGACGCAGATCGTGAGCATCTTCTTGAGCATGGCGTTTCGGTGGGAACGAGCCGATGGGCGAGCGCTCGGCGGCAGGTTACAATCATCCGGCAGGCAACTACCCTATCGTACCGAGTCGCCAGCCGAAAGGGAAAACATTTTTTCATGCCGGAGCTTCCCGATGTTGTCGTGTACCTGGAGCGCTTGCAGCCGCGCGTCGTCGGCGTGACGCTGGACGGCATACGCCTGGCAAGTCCGTTCTTGCTGCGCTCGGTCGAGCCGCCTCTTGCCGCCGTGAAGGGCAGGCGGGTGCTGGCGTTACGGCGGCTCGGCAAGCGGCTGGTGTTTGCGCTGGAGGAGGATCTCTATCTGGGGCTGCACCTGATGATCGCCGGCCGGCTGCACTGGAAGCCGTGCGGGACGAAGGTTCCCGGCAAGATCGGTCTCGCTGCCTTCGATTTTGCCACCGGCGTGCTGACGCTTACCGAGGCCGGTTCAAAGAAGCGCGCCTCGCTGCACCTTGTGAAAGGCGAGGCGGAACTGGCCAGGCACGATCCCGGCGGCCGAGCCCGTTGCGATGTACGACGAGCCAGTCTTTTTTCGGTTCTCACCAAGGGGCAAAAATCTCTTCCCCCGCAGAACGCTCGACTTCGTAAGAATAAGCCCGCGGTTGCAGTTTTTTTCAGAATTTTTCGACCATCCTCCAAACCAAACGGGGATATATTGTGTTGTAATGGTAGCGCCCGCCACCTTCCCCGTTCGGCATTGGAGGCCGTCATGAAAATCGCGATCACCAAACCACTTTTCGCCTGGGACGCCCTGGAGGATTCGCCGTCGCTGCAATCGCTGCGTGTCCTTCTCGAGGC
>Ga0194121_10003401_pt1 | contig 24210 bp, 25 predicted proteins | sample TA2MahCa50mmetaG_FD_148609 | JGI IMG/M metagenome (GOLD analysis project Ga0194121, IMG submission 148609) | Freshwater microbial communities from Lake Tanganyika, Tanzania - TA2015020 Mahale Deep Cast 50m | ecosystem: Environmental > Aquatic > Freshwater > Lake | place: Tanzania: Lake...
ACCCTCAACCCGCCGGTCTGATCGGAGATGCGCTTCTCGAAGGCCGAGTTGCCGGCCAAGCCGCCCCAAAAGGTCTCGGCCGACATTCCCATGAGCATGTACGACGGCTTGCACGTGATCACGTCGCGCACCGCCGTCGCGATGGACGCCCGGATCTGCAGGATCAACTCGGAGAATTTCTCGTTGGAGTCCATACCAGGGTTCTCGATGTACATACGCCCGTAATGAAACGACACTCCCTCGGGGCGCACCCAGGTGAGATCTTGTTCCACCGTGGTGTTGGTGCTCGGGATGATCACGCCGAAACGGGCGCGTGGACCCACGACGTGCGGTTCGTACCGCTTCGATGAGTTGGTCATCAAATCACCTCACGCCCACGAAGATCGGCAAGGGTCTGGTCGTCGTACCCGAGCACCTCGTGCAACACCTCGTTCGTGTGTTGGCCCAATTCAGGACCGACCCATCGCACCCGACCGGGTGTGTCGCTCAATTTCGGTACGACATTCTGCATCGGGAACTCACCCAACTTCGGATGCATGAGCGTCACGATTGCCTCACGCGCCTTGAAGTGCGCATCAGCCAACATGTCGGGTGCGGTGAAGATACGACCATTGGGCACCGCGTGCTCGTTGAGCAGGGCCTCCAAATCTTCGGCCGAAAGCGTCTTGGTCCATTCGGCGATCAGTCGATCCAGCTCGATTTGATTGCGTCCCCGGGCCTCGTGGGTGGCGAAGCGTTCGTCGTCGCCCCATTCGGGTCGACCCATCGCCACGGCCAACCGCCGCCAAACCGTGTCCTGGTTACCCGAGATGAGATGCTCCTTGCCGTCCTTGGTGGGGTAGGCGTTGGCTGGTGCGACGTTGGGGAGTATGGACCCGGTACGTGGTCGCACGTAGTCGGCGATCACGTACTCGGGAATCAGTGATTCCATGATGCCGAGCACCGCCTCGTACAACGCCGAGTCGACCACTTGTCCGCGGCCGGTGCGCTCGCGAGCATGCAGCGCCATCAGTGCCCCGACACAGGCGAACGTGGCCGCCAAGGTGTCGCCGAGCGAGACGCCGGCGCGGGACGGGGGACGATCGGGCTCACCGATCACCGCCCTGATGCCACCCATCGCTTCACCGATCGCGCCGTATCCCGGCCGATCGGAGTAAGGGCCGGTCTGGCCGTAGCCCGACACTCGCACCACGATCAACCCGGGGTTGTCACGTCGCAGAGAGTCGGGATCGAGACCCCACTTCTCGATGGTTCCGGGGCGGAAGTTCTCGATGAGGATGTCGGCTTTACTGATGAGATCACGAGCGATGCCCTGACCCTCGGGCGTGCGCAGGTCGAGCGTGACCGAGCGCTTGCCGCGGGCCACCACGGGCCACCACAACGAATAGCCCTCGGCCTTCTCGCGACCCCATTCGCGCATGGGATCGCCAACCTTGGGAGGTTCGATCTTGATGACGTCGGCACCAAAGTCGGCCAGTAGTTGACCGCAGAACGGCCCGGCCAAAAGCTGACCCATTTCGACCACACGGATGTCGTCCAAGGCCGCCATCTGACAGCATCCCCTCCCCGATCGCCTTTTCGCGAAGCGCAACAGCGTTATCATCAGAAGCGTAGCCCACCGGCACCGCCACCGGGCAAGAATCGACACCCGTGAGCATGCCCATCACCCGCGATCTCGACATCTCCATCGTTGATGTCGCCGCCCGTGACGGCCTGCAATCAGAGGACGTCATCGTTACCACGGCCGACAAGGTCGAACTAGTACAACGCTTGGTCGCAGCCGGAGTTCGACGCGTCGAGGTGGTGTCGTTCGTCGACCCGAAGCGTGTTCCACAAATGGCTGACGGCTTCGACGTGATGGCCACCCTCAACTCCCCCGGATCGCTACCCGACCGCTCCGCAGTGTCACTCGCCGGATTAGTCCTCAACGCCCGTGGTCTCGACGGCGCGATCGAATCAGGGGTCGACGAAATCAACGTGGTGGTCGTCAGCACCGATACTTACGCAAGTCGCAACCAAGGACGCACCACTGCCGAGCTCGTCGATGTATGGCACCAGGTCGGCGAACGAGCTCGCGGTCACGGTTTGCGCACGACCGTCACACTCGCCGCCGCGTTCGGATGTCCGTTCGAGGGCGAATTGCCCGGCGAGCGTGTACGCGACGTCGCCCGCGCGATTCTCGAGGTTCGACCCGACGAGTTCGCGCTGGCCGATTCCATCGGCGTCGCCGCTCCCACCGACGTCGTCCGCAGTGTTGCCACGATTCGCGATCTCGACCCCGATCTCGCACTGCGTTGCCACTTCCACAACACTCGCAACACCGGACTGGCCAACATCGCGGCGGCTGTCGGCGAAGGTGTTCGCGCTTTCGATGCGTCTCTCGGCGGCATCGGTGGTTGTCCCTTCGCACCCGACGCCACCGGCAACGTGCCCACCGAAGACGTGCTCTACATGCTCCACCGCATGGGCCGGTCCACCGGAATCGACCTCGACGCGCTCATCACGTCGGTTCCGTGGTTGCAGTCGGTGATCGGCCATCCGACTCCCGCCTTGGTGTCACGGGCCGGCAATTTCCCGCCGCGATGATCGTCCGTCTGGCTGCTGCGCAGTACGCCACCGGCTCCGATGTCGACGAAAATCTCGACACCGCATTACGCATGATCGACGAGGCAGCGCGAGCAAATCCGACCGTTCTCGTTCTTCCCGAGTTCGGAAACCATCTCTCCGTCTACGAGTCGGCCGAACACTGTTGGGACGTCGCCATCGATCTCGATTCGGCCTGGACCCAGCGCATCGGCGCCGCGGCCGCGCGCCATGCGATGTGGATCCAATTCAACTGCACGGTGCGTCGAGGGGTCGGACGCATCACGAACACCAACCTCCTCGTCGCCCCGTCGGGTCGACTCGCGGCGGCCAACGACAAGACGGTGCTCATGGGCGCCGAGGGCATCCATCTGTCACCGGCCGACCAGCCCGCCGAGGTCGTCGACGCCGGTTTCGCCCGGTTGGGCACCTATGCGTGCATGGACGGTGTGGTCCCCGAGGTTCCGCGCTCCCTGGCGATTCGTGGCGCGAACGTCCTGCTGAATTCTCTCAACTCGTTCGCCCTCGACGAGGCGTCCACGCACATTCCGGTGCGAGCGGCCGAGAACCGCGCTTGGTTGGTGGCCTGCTGCAAGATCGGTCCGCTCTTGCCGCCCGATCGATTGGCCGAATTCGCCCAGAACATGGGCGTACCGTCCGCGATGCTGCGAGGCGCCGGCGAGAGCCAGATCGTGCGACCTGACGGCGTGGTCGTGGCCCGCGGTCCACGCGACGACGAGGCCGTCGTGGTGGCCGATGCCGATCTCTCGATGTGCGGGCAACCACGTCCCGACGGGACCGACGTGCGCCGCAATCGCCGACCTGCCGTGTACGCCGCCCTGGCGCAACCGACCCCCGGCGCCGACAACCACCGCCGAGCCGATCATGTTCGGGCGAGCGCCACAGCGAACGTTCACGATGTTGCCACCCTCGTGCGCAACGGATCGACACTGGTTGTGCTACCCGAACTCGCGCTCGACGACGAGTCGATCAATGCGATCTCGGCCGCCTTGGTGGGCACCGACGCCATCGTCGTGTCGTCACGTCGACGTTCGAGCCCCGAAGGCACGAGCCACTGCGGGGTGGCGATCGGTGCCAGCGGTGTCGTCTTGCATCAGCGGCAAATCCATCGCGTCGCACGACACGGGTGGGTCGACGTCCTCGGCGACGCCGTCGTCACGCTCGATGCCGCATTTGGTCGCCTGGCCATCGTGGTCGGCGATGATGTTCTGTATCCGGAGATTCCACGCTTGGCGGCTCTGGCCGCCGTCGACGTGATCGCCGTGCCGTGGGCACCGGGGGGCGAACCGTGGGACGTCGAACTGTGCCTACCCGAGCGGGCCGCAGAGAACCGAATGAACCTGGTCGCGGCCGGCCCCGAGAACGTCGTCATCTCGTTGCCCCCCGACTTCACTCTTTGGGCTCCCGACCGGCAACGACCGTTCGACGGAACCATCAACTTGCCGGACATCGCGCGCGCTCGTCAAACAGTGACGGCCGACATTCATCCGATTCGATCGCTGAATCGCCGCATCAGCCGCGACACCGATCTTGTCGACGGTCGACCGTGGCGGCTGTGTCAGTCCCTGACTGGCTGAAGCGTCAGAGTCGATACAAAACTGTCCAGCCGTCGGTCGGACCTCCGAACAACGACACCGACGCATCAAGCAGTTACGAAGACGAGGTGTCGCCGTGCGAGTCGGACGCTTCGACGGAGGCGCCGGCGTGACCCGAGATCCAGACGTCACCAGTGGCGGTCGGCGCAACATCCAGCAGAACGTCGGCACCACCGGTTCGGAATTGCCCGAGCCATTCTCGTGTCGCCAGCGTGACCGCGGTGGAGGTCGACCCTTTAGGAACCACGGACTCGTCGACCGGATCATCGGACGAAGGTGCGGCTGAGCGCGACGATGGAAATCGTCGGAAGCACCATACGACACCGAAACAGCGCCGGCGAGTCCGACGATGAGCGGGCGTGTACGTCGTGGTCTCAGCTCTTGCGCCGCTTGGCGAGTGCTGCTCCGCCGCCACCGATCACGACCACCGCAGCAACAACCGCGATGATGATGCCGGCCGAGCCGCCACCCGAGTCGTCACCCGAGTCACCTGCTTCAGCGGATTCCTCGATCGACATCTCTGGCGCCTCGATCGGAGCGCTCGTTGGAGCCGGAGCCTCGGTGGTTGACGTGGTTGCCGCGGCCGGATCGGCGAACGACACCGGCAGACCGGCGGTGTACGATTCGTAACCAATTCCCTGGAAGACCACGACGTAACACTGAATCTTGAGGCAGTTGAACGTGCCGTGATCGATTTTCACCGCGTAATCGAATGTTCCCGTTCCGTCGGATTTGATGGTCACGGTCGGCGCAGCACCGAACTCGCCCAGGTTGAACGCATCGGGGCTAACGACCGGCCAGGTGTTCGCCATCATGATCTGGGCTGTGCTCATGCCCGGCATCAACATGTTGGTCACCGAGATCGTGATCGTTTGACCGTCGGTGAGACCCTCGGTGGTGTCAGATGTGGCGGTCTCCCCGGCGTGATCGGCCGATACGCCCGATGCACCGGCGAGCAGTCCGATCGACACACCAACCGCCGCCAAGACAACGCGAGAACCTCGTAACATGGTTATCCCCCTTTGTCAACGAGCCCCTCACCCGCCGCCTTATAGAGCGTAAGGCGCGAGACTTCTCCATGCAAATATTTTTACAGGGCCAAGTCGACGCGAACCAGGTCTACAAACTCGGCTCGGCGATCGCCGTCGCCACCACGGTTGCAGTAACGACGGGCGCACCCCACATGGTGCTATTTCTTTTTGAAGCCCTTCGGGCACTTGGTACCCGTCACCTTCTTCACGGTTTTACCCTTCACACAGGTGATGGTCTTCGCCACGGTCTTCGCCACGGTGGTTGACGTGGTTGCCGCGGCCGAAGCGGCGAACGACACCGGCAGACCGGCGGTGTACGCACCGAAACCAATTCCCTGGAAGACCACGACGTAACACTGAATCTTGAGGCAGTTGAACGTGCCGTGATCGATTTTCACCGCGTAATCGAATGTTCCCGTTCCGTCGGATTTGATGGTCACGGTCGGCGCAACAGCGAACTCGCCCAGGTTGAACGCATCGGGGCTAACGACCGGCCAGGTGTTCGCCATGATGACCTGGGCTGTGCTCGTGCCCGGCTTCAACATCTTGGTCACCGAGATCGTGATCGTTTGACCGTCGGTGAGACCCTTGGTGGTGTTAGATGTGGCGGTCTCCCCGGCGTGATCGGCCGATACGCCCGATGCACCGGCGAGCAGTCCGATCGACACACCAACCGCCGCCAAGACAACGCGAGAACCTCGTAACATAGTTATCCCCCTTTGTCGACGAGTCCCTCACCCGCCGCCTTATAGAGCGTAGGGCGCGAGACCTCTCCATGCAAATATTTTTACAGGGCCAAGTCGACGCGAACCAGGTCTACAAACTCGGCTGGGCGATCGCCATGGCCGCCGCAACCAGCAACGACGCCCATATCACCACCACGAAGGGCTGGGCTCTCCGGATTGATCCGGCCACGATTGCCTCGCGTTCGGGCGTCGAACCGTCGCTCAGGATCTGCCCGAACGCGACCGAGAACGGTCGCAGGATGAGTCGGATCACGATGCCCGACGTGATGATGACCGCGAAGCACACAAGTTTGACCGCCAGCCACCGAACTCCGATCGGAACGTCGCTTGCCAACGACGCCAGGGCCGCGACCCAAACACCTACTGCCACCGCCGAACGCCACCACAAATCGACACGAGCCAAAATGGTCGACCCACGATGGATGAGCCAGACCGCGATGCTCCAAAGAGGCGCGACCACACCGATCACAGCGGCGACCCAACCCCAGTCGATCCAGCCACGCTCTTCGGCGGTGAGAACGCCCGTGCCAAAAGCCAACGGCAGACAGAGTCGCGCGAAGATCTCGACTGACATCATCGCCCCCGCGATGGCGGCTCGACTGGCCGGCGCTGTCGACGAGGACACGACTCGGCGTGACAGCGTGAAAGTGGCCAGATCCGACCCGAACCAGGTCGCGAACACGATGATGTGCGCGATTAACAGCCATTCGGACCGATCCATCAGTTCCCCCGTCGTAGTGTGATTCCGTGTGGCGAAGTCTGCTGTATGTGCCGGCTGACCGGGCCGAACAATTCGTGCCCAAGGCCGAGGCGACGGCGGTGGACGCGATCATCGTCGACCTCGAGGACGGCGTGGCTCCCACAGCCAAAGCGGCGGCTCGGGCGTGCGCCGCCGACGTGATTCGTTCGATCGATCGGCCGGTGGTCGTGCGCGTGAACAGTGGCGACGCGCTGGATTCCGACATCGAGGCCATCGCGTTGGCGAATCCGTCGGCCATCATGCTTCCGAAGGCCACCGCTCTCTCGCTCGACGATGCCGAGCGCAGCCTCGCTCGCCATCGATTGTCGGTCCCGGTGATTGCCCTCGTCGAATCGGCCCGAGGTTTGCTCGACCTCGAGGCGATGGCACGCCACCGACGGGTGTCGCGCTTCGCGTTGGGTGAGGCCGACCTGTGCGCCGATCTCGGGCTCGGCACGCACGCCGACCATGCGCTCTGGCCGCTGCGCACGTCGGTCGTGGTGGCCTCGGCTGCTCACGGACTCGAACCACCCATCGGACCGGTATCCACCGACTGGCGCGATCTCGACGATTTGCGCCGCACCAGCACCTTGCTCAGAAATGCCGGTTTTGGTGGCCGCTCGGCGATCCATCCAGATCAGGTGGCCACGCTCATCGAGACCTTCCGCCCCAGCACCGACGATGTGAGGGTCGCCGAACGGATCGTGGCGCTCTTCGATGCCGCCCTGGCCGACGGTCGGGGCGTCGCGGTAGATGACAACGGTCGCATGATCGACGAGGCGGTCGTTCGATCGGCGCGTCACGTTTTGTCCTGACTCGCGGCTCGCACGATGAAGTCGGCCACGGTAATCGGTGTGAGCAGCGGTGCGTCGTGATGACTTGCGATCATTTCGTACTCGCGGCCCTCAACCTCAAAGCGACGGCGACTGGCGACTGACGGAAAGAACTCCGGCGTGAGCGAACAGAACGCGACGGAAAGGGGAACACGTTCGTCCACCTCCACGGCGTCGAGACTCGGACCCATGGGGGTCGGTGACAATCGCTCGTTGACCCAGGCCGCCAGTGGCGCGTCGAAGCCGTTGGTCTCGCTCACGAACGTGGCCGCGATGTTGGTGTTTCGTGGTGGCAACGACGAAGGCAAAGGACCTGACACGTCGACCGCCCGCTGCCCGGACTCGATGACCGGGGCGTCGATCAGCACCACCCGCGACACCTGCGGCCAGCGTGCGGCGGCCCGCGCCACCACCCCGCCCATCGAATGACCGACCACGATGTCGCCGGGTTCGACCACACGGAGCACGTCGTCGACCCACTCGCTCATCGACGGCTCACCACCCCGCAGATCCACTGCCACGGCGCTCACGCCATGCGAAGACAATGCGGGGATCACCCGATCCCACGCCCACGAACCGCGGAAGGCGCCGTGCACCAGAACGCACTTGCTCATCGATCGGTGGCGAGAAGCACGGCAAGGATCTCCCTCTGGGGATCATGGGGCTCGAGGTGTTCGCTCAAGCGCGCGATCCAGGTCGCGTAATCCGGATGAGCGATCAGTCGGTCGTAGTCGTCGGCGTGATCGAAGAAACGGATGTTCACGACGTGACGGGGATCATCGTTGCCATGTAAAAGGCGACGACCGCGGTAGCCGGCGATGGTCTCATGGACCTCCTCGAACTCCGCCGTGATGCGCACATACGCGTCGGCTCGAGCCGTCGGATTGTCATCACGCAACCAGGCGTGCGAGACGATCGCGATCACGACACGACCTCGCTTCCGTCAGGTGCCGCTCCCCCGAACCGCAGCCCGGTCACTCCAGCATCACGAGACATCGGCGAAGAGACGTGACCGGGAAAGGAAAGTAGCTCGAGTCGCGTCGATGCACCGTCTTTGGATGCCAGCGTGATCATGCGCAAAGGCGCGTCGGCCACCGGTAAATCGAGATAGGCACCGAGTGACGGATCGGCGAACTCGAGAGGTGGGCCAGCGGTGGCCCCGGCCGAGGTCCAGAGCGATGCCTCGACGTCGCGATCACGCACGCACCAGACCACGCTGTAGATCTCCGAGCACCAGTGCGATTCGCTGTCGAGTAGTGACGGTCGGCGGTGCGAACTCTCGACCATCACGATCGGCACCCCGTCCGGTCCGGCCACCAGGGCCTGGCGCATACGAACCGGCCCGAGAGCGATCGCTCCGATTGCGCCTCCCCGCCAACCAGCCTCCACGATGCGAGTCAGTGCCTCGTCGAGATCGTGCACGTACACGTCGAGACCGCGCGGTCCGAGATCCCAACCCCGGCGCAAGACTCCCCGCGTGTCCGAACGGGAGATCCGTACGGTTGCTCCCGCCGAACGGGACAACACGTCATCACCACGATCGACGAAACCGAAAATCGCGAAAAAATCACGAGTCGCCGCCGGATCCGACGCCGCGACATCGATCCGGCGGATGGGCAGCATCAGTCTCCTTGCCAGGCAAGTGCGCCATAGAGCAGATAGCGCATCCGGTCGCCCTCAATCCACTTCCAACATGCAGACATCGAAAGTTGGTCGTCATAGAGGAACTCCCGGCCTTGAATCTTGATGGCCTCCCCGAAGATGTGCTGCGCTGTGTACAGGGCCCGTCCGTAGGCCCGACCGTTGCCGTAGAGGCCGGGTCCGTCGAAGGTGTGCAGGTTTCCGTCGTGGTATCGATCGAATGTGTACTGCCTGTTGATCAGGCCCGAGAGTTTCACGGTTTGGCGCGCTCGCAAGAGACTGGTGGGCTCGTGACGGATGGAGACGTTCACTTGACCCGCCGGTTGCTGATCAGAGCCGTACGCGCGCATGGTCCCCGACCAGGTGCCACTCTGCTTGGGCGGCAGGGTGTGCGGCATGCGACCGGCTTGAGCCTCGGAATCGCAGAAGGCGTCGATGCGCTGGCGCGTCGCAGCGTTCGTCTCGTAATCGAAGGCAACCTTGTACACGCCGTTCATGACCGCGACGATCGTCTGGCCTTCAAACAACAGCGACGAATACACTTGCGTTTCGCCGTCGTCGAGTATGTGGACCATGGTTCGCAGGTCGGCCTGCCACGCCGGCGAGTAGTAATTGGCATCGACCAACATCCCGTACGGATGACCCGCCCCGACGAAGTCAGGACCGAGATAGATGCGATCGCGGTCGCTGTCGAGCAGTTCGAAGGCGAACTCGCTGAACTCCATTCGATTGCGTAGCGGGCCGTCATTGTCGAATTTGGTGTGCATGTAGTAGATGGTCTTGTCGCCTTCTTTGCGCGACGACCGCGACACCTTGATCCAGCCGGTGTGGTTGCCGTGCGGATCCCAGACCGACGGACGGCCGTACCACTCACCTTCGATTGTCTGTTGCCAATTACTCGTGTCGCCCGACATATCCCCCCGCTTTTGTCACCTCGCCGGCGTCGCCAGCTTCGATCTGAGAACTTCAGCCCTCTCGGTTCCTATCAACTGACCAACGCGTCCCCACACTGGGTCGACCGTTGCATCGAACACGATCGCTCGATTGCGGCGGTCGCGGTCGGCGATCTGATCAGGACCCACGCCATCGAGAACGTCGCTCGGAACACCGTTCGTCACCAGCGACAACCAGTGATCGAGATACGCGGTTACCGCGGTTTCCACGTTCCGGAACGCCGACTCGTCGGCCCGGTGCACCAGCATCCACGCTGACATCACGGCGTACTGGGTCGGGCTCAAATGAGCTGGCTCGAGTCCAGCGATGGTCTGGGCCTCGGCGCGAACGGCGGTGAGAGGCTCGAAACAATGGCGAAGGTAACCGAGGTGCGCTCCGAGATCGAGTTTCGGTATGAGGTCGAGGTGAAAGGCGAAAGCCGCCTGCGCACCTGGTTGGCCCCCACCGGCCACCGAGTCGACCGTGAAGTGTGGAACCGCCGATGCGACCGGCGAGAACGCGAACATCATGTGGCTGTCGAGGCCGATGGGCGGAACCGACAAACCGATGTAGACGAGATCGACCGCTCCGATCCACCACCGCATCCGACCCACCGGAGCGTCCGGCATCATCGGACTGGTGAGCACGTGCAGGGCGTCGGGTGCCTCACCTGCTGTCTCCACCAATCCGAGTCGATCGACGATCGTCTGTACCGAGCGCCAGCACAGGTCGAACGACACGCTCACGCGCGCTCGACCTCTCGCCGCTCACGCAGGGCTTCCTTTGCTTCGAGTTCCTTGAGCACCCAGGCGTTGGCCAATTCGGGATTGGCACGGCGCGCCGGTGATGGCACGACCTTGGCACCCTCGTAACGGCCCGTTCCCACGACGTGCTCGTCGATCAGCCAACCGCGATCGATGTTGCCCTGACGCCAACGGCGATACGCCACTTGAACGGCATCACTCTTCACCTGCAACTCGGCCGAGAGGTCGAACGGCACCAATTCAGGACGCTGACCTTCCACGGTGGCGCGATCCTCGTAGAAGATCTTCATGGTGCGCTTGTACGAGTCCTTGTCGGCACGAAGCAACGTGATGGCCCACGGTTGGGTGAAAAATGTCCGCATCATCGTCCACTTCGAAATCGAGTGATTCTCGTCGACCGGAACGACCGCCGTGAAGATGGTCATCACCCCGATCGGCAGGTTGACCTGCAGGAACGTGATGTTGGGGAAGAACACGCCGTTCCCGGTGGCGACCGGCGGGCGCTCCTTGCCGCGACGCAACACCTTCCAGATGCCCTTGGGATCGGGGGGTTCGAGGTGCACGACATACGTGGCGCCCATCAGGTGGTCGCCGACTCGGTGCTCCACCAGATCGAAGTCCTCAATCTCGGGTTTGTTCGGGTTACCGAAACTGGTGGAGTGCACGAATGGCGCGTGGGCGGCATCGGCACCGTTCTCGATCACGCGCTCGTAGTTGGCGTTCCAGGCGAACTCACCCTGCACGACGCGGTTGCCTTCGGCGCGCGCCTCGCGGTCGTCGGCCATCCCGGGTAATTCGGCCAGCGGCGGCCGCTCGTTCTCCGGAAGGTCGCCGAAGAACACGAATACGTACCCGTACTTCTCGACGCACGGGTAATTGTCGACGCGGGCCTTCTTCGGAACGGGAGATCCCGCTTTGTTGGCCGGGATCTTCACGCAGACACCGTCGGTGTCGTATTGCCAGCCGTGGTACGGGCACTGGATGCAGTCGCCCAGGACCTTGCCGCCGGCCAGCGACGCACCGCGGTGGATGCAAATGTCGCTGTGGCACACCATTTCTCCCTTGGTGTCGCGGTACAGAACGAGGTCCTGTCCGAACAGCCGAACCTGATGCGGCTTCGAGCCGATCACGTGACCAAACTCCACCGCGTACCACTGGTTCTTGATCATGCCGTCTCCTTGTCAGCCAATCCGGGCCTTGGATCCATCGGGGCGTGCGATCCGGCGATCGCCACCCCACAACGCGCGCACGAGGCGTTCGGTCATCTCCTCACCGAAGAATCGCACACCGATCACGTTGGCGGGATCACGGTCGGCCACCGTGCGGCGAACGAGAAGATCGCGTTCGGCCAAAGAACCTCGCTCGGCCGATGGCACCGGATCGCCCACTCTCAGATGGTCGAGCCAGGCATCCACGCGACCCTGTGCCAGTTTCAACATCTTGTCGACCGCGTCATCGGTACGTTTGACAACACAACACAAAGCGGTGTTCGACACCGCCTGACGGACGTAAAGCGTCTGGCTGACGAATGGCGAGAAGTTGGGGTCTTCACGAATGGCCATGAACTCGGCGTTCTGCGGCTCGTAATACCGATCGAGGTAATCGGGGCGGGCGAGCAGATCGACGCGAGGCACGTAGTCGACGAAGTACCAATAATCGGGGATAGTCCCGAGCGCGATACCGAGATGAGGCACGTAGGTGTGTGGTCCGAGGTACCCGGTGAGGTGCAAGTTGGTGAAGCCGATCGATGGATTACCTATCCACGAATGGATCATCCAATCGACTTCGGGTCCGACGAATGCGTTGAGGCTGCCCTTGGGCCCGTCCTCCACTCCGTAGGAAGCGAACTCCTCGGTCGAAGGATCGGGTTCGACCGTTAGCACCGCGGTTATCTGATCGAACATGTTCTGTAGGCCGGCTTGCAGCACGGCGAATTCGCGCGTGACGTCGAGCGGTCCGGATTCATCATGGATGTCGACGATCGACTTCGTCGTTTCGGTGGCCCCTACGGACATGTCCCCTCCCTTCGTACGAGTGCGTGGAACGCCCTTGCGCCCACGACCCTAGCCCTCGATCAGACCGCACTCCTTCAACGCTGGTGCGACGGCGGCTGGCCCATTCGGATCGGCCGCGTGCGCCGGCAACATGAAGGACAGTCCGTCGAGTCCCGAAACACCACAGAGTCCACCGAGGCGGTCGGCCACCTCGGCGTGAGTACCGACGATCATGCGCGCGGTGAGCCCGGCCCGAAAGCCCGCATCGTCGAGTTGGGTTGGATCCATACCCCGTCCGGCGACCATGCGACGCAACAAGTCGTCCACCTCTTTCTCGGTCGGTGCGGTCACCAACGATGCCAGCAGCGTTACATTGATCGAGTCTCGCGACCGATCCTCGGCGTCGAGCGCGTGTTGGAGCACGGCGAGTTTGTGCGGAACTTCTTCGACTGTGCAGTTGAAGTTGATCGCATCGGCGACTCGCGCCGCCAAGGGAATGGTCTTGCGCTCCCCCGATCCTCCGATGATGATCGGCGGACCACCCGCGCGCAACGGCGCCGGAACGTTCACGAGACTTTCGGTCCGGAAATGGCGCCCGGACACGCTGGTTTCGACCTGGGTGAACATTCCGCGCAGAATCTGCACGCCCTCGTCCAACATCTCGAATCGTCGCGACACGGACGGGAAGTCGAAGCCGAAGGCTCGGTGTTCTTCCTCGTACCAAGCTGCACCGATGCCGCAGATGGCTCGACCGCGCGATACGACGTCGAGGGTCGTGATCATCTTCCCGAGCAACGCCGGATTGCGGTAGGTCACACCGGTGACGAGGGTTCCGAGATTCACGCGCTCGGTGCGCGCCGCCAACGCTGACAGGAGCATGTAGCCCTCGAGCATCGGTTGACGCGAACCACCCAGGAAGATGAGTTGGTAGAAGTGGTCCATGACGAAGACGGTGTCGAATCCGGCTTTTTCGGCCGACTGTGTGTAATTAGACAGGTGTTCGAAGATGCCGTCATCGGGAACGCCAAGGCCGTGGAAGGTGGGCATTTGCAGCGCCGCGCGAACCAGTTTGCGATTCGTCATGACAGTCCCTTCGTGTAGTCGTTCACGGTGACCACGTCGGCCACGCCGGACAAGCTAACCAACGTCGCGTCGTGAACTCGGGGGTCGAAAGCCGCGCAACCGTCGGAGAGCAACCGTACGTGGAAACCGCGTGCGTGAGCGTCACGGACCGTCGACGCCACCCCACCATTGGTCACGATACCCGCCACGGTGACGTGGTCGACGTTCCACTGGCGCAACAGCCATTCGAGGCGCGTGTGCAGAAAGGCCGAGTAGGCGACCTTCTCCACCACCGAGTCGACGGGTCGCAGTTCGTCGACCACCGCATGGCCCCACGAGCCGGCAGCGAAATCACCGCGGCGCAGGAACGGCCGCAACGCACGTAGGTGTTCGGCGACCATCGGATCACCGTTTCGATCAGGCACGAGGGTGAAACAAGCGGCGATCACGGGAACACCCTGGCGACGCGCGGTGGCCACCGCTGGCGCCAGACGAGCACCGAGAGTCCCCACGGCTTGGCTCACCACTCCCCCCCGTGCGTACGCACCATCGGGATGCAGAAAGTCATTTTGCAGATCGACAAGAAGGAGGGCCGCGGTCATGGCTCCCGCACCACCTCGAGGTTGCCGAGCGGGTCGACCGTGACTCGGAAGCCCGGCTCGATGAGCGTCGTTGCATCGGGTTGTTCGAGAACGATCGGCCCGACGATGGTCGCACCGATTGGGAGTTGCAGTCGGCTCCACACCTCGGCGTCGTGCCACTGCCCTCCCACGTACACGGGGCGACGACCGAGGCGAGCGGCCTCGAGAGTGGTCGTTCCGGTCACCAGACGGGTCAGATCGAATTCGGGCCGCCGACCGATCACGCTGGTACGAACGGCGAGGACGCGAACGGCCACACCGCTCAGCAGTCGCCCGAATTGTGCGCGGTAAGCACCCTCGAAAGCCTCCGTAATCACGGATGAATCGAGCTGCTCGGGATCGTCGACGGGAAGCGAAACCGCGACGGCGTGGGTCTGACCGACGTACGACATGTCGAGAACCATCTCGACGATCATTCCATCGAACACCACGCCCGACGATTCGATCGCACGACGAGACTTGTCGATCGACGCCCTCATCGATTCTCGGACGGCCTCGATGTCGAGTGAAGCAAGAGGAGACTGCCACGTGCGGACCGAGTCGTAACGCATGTCAGCCAACACACAGCCCAGGGCGGAGATCACCCCCGGCAGGCGCGGCACGAGCGCCCCGGCCAGACCCAGATCGCGAACGAACGCGCAGGTGTGCAGCGCGCCGGCTCCCCCGAACGGCACCATCCAGAACTTGGACGGGTCGTGACCGCGTTCGATCGACACGATTCGCAAAGCTCCCGACATCCGAGTTTCGGCGACGGTGATGATGGCTTCGGCTGCATCCTCGGTCGACAATCCGAGCAAACGACCCACGTGCTCGTCGATCGCACGGCGGGCCGCCGCCACATCGAGGGCCACACGTCCACCGATGGGACGCTCGGCGTTGATGCGACCGAGAACGACGTTGGCGTCGGTGACCGTGGGCCGATCATTCCCCAGGCCGTAGCACACCGGTCCGGGGACGCCGCCGGCTGACTCGGGGCCGATCTGCAACAGACCGCCACGATCGACCCAGGCAATCGACCCACCACCAGCTCCTATCGTGCTCATCTCGATCATCGGAGTGCGCACCACCAGACCGAAGTCGATCGTGGTCTGCGCGGCTTGAACGGAACGCCCGCCGACGACGACGGCGACGTCGAAACTCGTCCCCCCCATGTCACCGGTCAGGACGTTTGGGTGCCCGGCCGCCACCGCGATCCGACTGGCCGCGCTGACGCCAGCGGCCGGACCCGACAACGCGGTACGGATCGGCATCGAGCGAGCGCGTTCCACGGTCATCACACCGCCGTTCGACTGCACGACGAGGAATCGACCCGAGAACCCGTTCTCGGCCAGACCCTTCTCCAGTTCTTCGAGGTAGTCGCCGACGATCGGCTGCAGGTAGGCGTTCAGCGTGGTGGTGGACGTGCGCTCGAACTCGCGAATCTCCGGCAAGATCTCACTGCTGACCGAGACGTGCGCATTGGGCCACAACCCTCGGACGACTCGTGCCGCTGTCTGCTCGTTGCTCGGATCGACGTACGAATGAAGGAAACAGATCGCGATCGACTGCGCACCGCGGTCGAGTAGATCATGAGCGACCCGTCGCACCTCATCAGCGTCGACTGGTTCGATCACCGTCCCGTCGGCCAGTGTTCGCTCGGCCACCTCGGCCCGCATGTCGCGTTCGACCACCGGACGGAAATCTCCCCAGAGCCCCCACGTGCGCGGCCGATCACGACGGCGCATCTCCAACACATCGGCGAAACCGGCCGTGGTGAGTACGGCGGTGTGCGCACCCTTGCGCTCGAGCAGGGCATTGGTTCCGACCGTTGTTCCGTGGATGATGGCATTCAGATCACCGAAGGACCGCTCCCCCGTCACGCTTCGAACTCCGTGCAGGAACCCTTCCGCTTCGTTGGTACGGGTGGACGGGACCTTGCCCACTGAGACTTCGCCCGACGACTCGTCGAGAGCGAACCCGTCCGTGAACGTTCCTCCGACGTCGATGCCGACGATCACGAATCGCCTCGCGTGACGTACCCGAGACGGCGATCGCGCTCGACAGCCACAGGATCACGATCGCCGGGCGGACCGTATCCGCCGCCACCGGGCGATTGGATGCGAACGCGATCGCCGCGCGACATCTTCACCCCGAGCACCTTCGCTCCCAGTTCGGGTTCGATCACGTCACCGGCCACCACGAAACTCACTTCGTTGGTGGCGGCTGCACCCCCACCGGCGATTCCCAGGGGTGGACGCCAAGCTCGATCACCGAAGGTGAATGCCTCGGCCGACTCGGCCAACAATTCGATGTCGTACGAGGCACCCAAACCGCCCCGGAACTTGCCGTCACCACCCGAGTCGGGTCGCAACGACCAACGACGGAACCGAACCGGGTATTGCGCTTCGAGGATCTCGACCGGTGGAATCGTGGCCGTCGACAACGGTGCGTTCCCGTGATTGAGACCGTCGGAGACCGGCGAGCCACCCAACCCGCCTCCATAGAACGTGAACATGACCCAAGGCGAGCCATCAGCACGTTGACCCGCGAGTGACAACGCGTTGATGGTTCCGTAACTGCACCCATTCGACGCCGTGGGGTCGGCCTCAGCGACGCAACGAAAGATCAGATCCATCACGCGCAGGATGGTCTCGGTGTAACCACCCACCGGTCGGGGACGCGTAGCCGCCAGCAGACTGCCCGCCGGGATCACGATGTCGACCGGTTCCAGACAACCGAAATTGGCTGGCACGTCGCGAAAGACGTGCTTGAGTCCGACGTAGCATGCCGCGACCGCGGTGGAGCGCGAAATGTTGATCGGTCCGGACACGGCGCCCGAGGTGCCGCCGAAGTCGAGCCGCAGACGATCTCCTTCGACCGTCATCGCGAGGGCGACCTCCACCAAGTCGGACGACGAACCATCATTGTCGAGATAGTCGACGGCACGGTAGACACCATCGGGCAACTTGTCGATACTCGACCGCATGAGTGTCGCCGCGCGACGGGTGAGTTCGTCGAGGGCCTCGGCGACCACCCCATCGCCGTACTCGTCGAGGAGTTCGCCGAGGCGACGCGCCCCGAGATCCAGGGCGTTCAACTGCGCCTGCAGGTCACCGTAAGCATTGACCGGTTGTCGAGAGATCGAACACACCAAATCGACCACCCGGTCGTCGGTCTTGCCAGCGCGACGAATGAGCACCGGCGGAATGAGGGTTCCCTCTTGCTGAATGTCGCGCGCAGCCGGGTTGTAGTTGCCCGGCACGTTGCCACCCACGTCGGTGAAGTGACCAACCGATGCGAGATGACACCAGATCCGGCCACCGCGAAAGAAAGGGCGGATCATTTTGAGGTCGTTGAGGTGGGTACCACCCTCGTACGGGTCGTTGAAGCAGTACACGTCGCCGTCCTGCACCGCACCCGACTCGACAGCGCCATCGACGTCTGCTCGTCCCCCACGGCGTTGACTGTCGGCCGACATCGTCGCAATAGCCAACCGCGCGGCACCGGCCATCGAACCGACGAACACCGGGAGACCGTTGGATCCCTGGACGAGCGTCGCTCCGGTGTGCGCGTGATAGATGCCGTGCGACGCGTCGTGCGCCTCGGCGATGATCGGATTGAATGCCGAGCGGAATAACGTCGCGTCCATCTCGTTGGCGATCTGCTCGAGGCGACCATTGATGACCGCGAGGAGCACGGGATTGAGGCTCACGCTTGCGCGCTCCCGATCGACCCCAGGTGCGTCATGACGGCGCGAACGTCAGGGGTTGCGCTGGTGAGTACGTCGGCCACCAGACTCGCCGCCTCGGGCTTCAGCAAACCATCCACGTTTTGATCGAACTTGCCCCGTAGTTCGGCGTTCGACAATGGACGGCGGGGACCACCGCGGTTCTCCATGACCGCGCACTGCAACTCTCGACCGTCGATCGTGTCGACGGTGAGGACAGCCGGGAACTCGTACGGGTACACGGCGTCACAAGCGGCGTCACCAACCACCGTGATCTTCTTCATGAGTTCGCGTCGACGCGGATCATTGGCGAGGGTGTCGGTGAAGTCGTCGAGGCCCAATCCGAGTCCGCCGCCGCCGATCAGCGCGGCGGCCACGGTGTACGGGCCGGAGAACTGTGCGGCATAACCCGTCGGCGGAGTGCGCTTCACGTCGATCGGATCCCCGATCGTGCGCACTGTTGCCGTGGCGACTGCCAGGGTCGCCGAGGCGACCTGCTCGGAGCGCAGACCCTGACTGCGCAAGGCGATCGCCGCATCGATGCCGGCGTGGGTGAAATGGTTGGCGGGGTAGGGCTTGTAAAAGATGTCGGCCACGTTCCACTCGGTGCCAAGACCGTCGAGCAACGGATCGGGAGACCACTTGTCGCGCAATGTCGCGCCGTAAAAACCGAATCGTCCCTCCAGTGCGGTGGGAGCACCAGTCAGGCCGGCCACGGCCAGTTGTGCCGCGGTCACGGCGGCCTGGGCGGCCCAACCGCAATGGATTCGCTTGACGGTACCGCCGGTGCGATTGGCCTCGATGATCCCCGAGGCCATCGAGCACGCCACGGCCATGGCGTGCGCGCATTCTTCCGCCGTACCTCGGGCCAAGGCGGCCACCGCACCGGCGGCGCCGATGGCTCCGCACATCGACGTGGCGTGCCAGCCGTGCTCGAAGAACTCGGATTGCTGCGTCGCCTGGTCGTAGCCGGCCATTCCGAGGCGCACCACCAACTCGAGGCCGATGGCGACCGCATTCATGACGTCGTGGGGCGCGCAGTCATACTCCTCGGCCGCGGCCAACACCGCCGGAACCACGCTCGCCGACGGATGAAGGATGGACGGCAGATGCGTGTCGTCATAATCGAGCGAATGGGCGAGAACTCCGTTCACGAACGCCGCCGTGGTGGCCGGCATTCCCGAGGCGAATCCCACCGCCGTGCAACGACCGCTGCCTCGCTGGCGCTGAATGAACGTTCGGATCACGTCGGTCGAGTCGACTTCGGTCGCCCGGACGCAGATGCCGAGGATGTCGAGCACGCGACCGGGTACCGAGGCGGCAACATCGGCCGGTAGGGGACGGTGTATCGAATCGGCGGCGAAACGCCCGAGTCGCTCGAGAAGCGTGGTCATGGGTTCACCAACGCCAGAGGGCGAACCGGCGAACCGGTGGCCCCGACGAGAGACAAAGGGGCCAACACGAAGACGAACTCGTGCACTCGGCGTTCGGAGAGGACTTCCAAGTCGAGTGTTTCGATGATGTTGACACCACGTTCGACGAGCAATACGCGGTGGGCCGGTAGCAGGGCGTGGCCTCGACCCGGAGGCAAACACTCGAACGCGACGGTGTCGGCACCAACGGCGCGCGGAGACCGATCGGCCAGCCATCGTGCGCCGGCCTCGCCCACACCCGGCACACCCGTTTCCCTGCCGATGAAGGCCGCGCCCTCGCTCCACTTCGATCCCCAACCGGAACGAACGAGGATCACGTCGCCCGGCCCGGGTTCGACTCCACTCCACGTGACGGCGTCTTGGAGATGACGCGGGGTGATCTCGACGCCTCCGTCGAGCGACCGAAGTTGCAGTGACGCCGCCACGTCGATCAGGACCCCGCGCGTGACGATCGGTTCGATCTGATCGACCCCGAGGGTCGACAACCGGCCGCCGCGCTGGGCGTCATCGGCCTTGACGCCCCCGTAGAGATCACCGCAATGCGAAACGTGACCAAGGGCGTCGATGTGGGTGCCGACATGAGTTCCCGTGACGAGCAGATCGTTGGCGGCCGAACCGCCGTCGTCGCGAATCATGTCGCCGTGACGACGCGGCATGCTCAGACGGAATTCGGGATGGTTCGGCGACTGCGGCATACCGACGACCATGGGCCGAGCCAAATCGATGATGGAGACACCGCGACTCACGACCTCGAGCAAGGACTGAATGTTCGAGCTCACGCGAGGATTCCCCGGTCTCGTAACTTCAAGATGGTCTCGGCGTCGATACCGACTTCTCCCAACACCTCGTCGGTGTCGGCCCCCAATTCGCGACCGGTGAAACGAATCGACCCGGGCGTATCCGACATTCGGAACAACACATTGCCCATGAGCATCGAACCGAAGTGCTCATCGACCACCTCGGTGAGCATCCCGGTCGAACGAACGTGCGGGTCGGCGCAGAGATCGGCGGCGGTGTAGACCGGAGCCACTGCGGCTTCAGCGGCTTCGAACGCCGCGATTACATCGTCGAACGGGCGGGCGGCGATCCAGTCGGCCACCGCACCGTCGAGCAGATCGGCATGGGCCACTCGACCCGAAGCCGATGAGAACCACGGTTCGCTCACCACGTCGGCGCGGCCCACCAGGCACATCACCCGCTCGGCAATGGGTGTGGCCGAGGTGGAGATGGCGACCCAACGCCCATCGGCCGTGCGGTACGTGTTGCGTGGCGCGTTGGCCACCGAACGATTGCCGACCCGAGGTGGAATCTGACCGGTGAGCGAATACACCGACGGCCCCGGCCCGACCGCCGTCATCATGGGTTCGAGCAACGAGAGGTCGATCACCTGACCTCGACCGCTCACGGTGTCGCGGTGGTACAGCGCCATCATCACCGCCGAAACCGCCGCGTACCCCGTGAGGGTGTCAGCCAGTCCCATGGGTGGCAACGTGGGCGGACCGTCGGGTTCGCCGGTCGCCGCGGCAAATCCCGACATCGCCTCGGCCAGGGTCCCGAATCCGGCCCGCGACGCATACGGACCGCTCTGCCCGAATCCGGTGATGCGGGCAATCACCAGCCGTGGATTGATCTCGTGCAGCACCTCGGGGCCGAGTCCCCACTTCTCGAGCGTGCCGGGCCGGAAGTTCTCGACCAAAACGTCGGCGACTCGCACAACGCACTTGAAGATCTCGGCCCCCGCCGGATCACCGAGATAGAGGCCGACGGTTCGTTTGTTCCGACCGACCGTTTTCCACCACACACCATGGCCGTCGACCACGGCGCCGTGATAGCGGAACGAGTCGCCCGCCTTCGGGTGTTCGATCTTGACAACATCGGCTCCGAAGTCACCGAGGATCTGCGCGGTCAGTGGTCCGGCCAGGACCGTGCTGGCGTCGATCACGCGCACGCCCGACAACGACCCACTACCCGTCATGTCCCCTCCATCCGGTTTGTTCCCGTAGCGGGAGCAGAAGTCCTTTGGGTTCTGTTCTATCAGACAGGCGCCGAAACGAGCACCGGACGCTCGACCCGCGAACCAGGTCGTACGACATCTCCGAGCAACCCCACCAGCGTCGAAGTGACCTCTCCCGAGTCGGCAATCTGGCCCGCTGTCTCCTCGAGACGACGACCGGGCTATGAGCCGGTCTTGGTTATGCTCAGACGAAGAGGAACAGCGTTCTGAAAGTCGGAACAGCACGGAGGAGGGGCCATGCGACCGCATGTCGAAATCGTTGACGAATGTGACTACATCTGGCACGTAGGCGAATTCGTCCACGCCAACGGTACCGCCCGGCAACGTAACCTCGCCTATGACGAAGAGGACGGCTCACTATCGGCCAAGGTTCAGTTCGTCACCGACTGGCACCGACCCGCCGGGGTGCACCACGCCGAGACCGAGTGGTTCGTCTTATCAGGCGAAATGACCATTGGCGACGAACGACTGGGACCGGGCGGCTATTTGATGGCCCCCACCGGTGTTCTCACCCCGGCCATCTCCGTGAAAGCCGGTACCGAGATCCTGTTCTTTCGCGAGTACGGCGACTGGGGTTTCGATCTCGCATCGGCCGATCGCGCCGGAGTTCGTGACGATCAAGTGCTCGTCATCCATCACAGTGCCGAAGCGGAGTGGTTGCCAGTCGAGATCGGTAGCCCGATGCGCTTCGACCTCGGTGGCACGCCGGTTCCAGGACTGTTCATCAAGATGTTGCACCGTGACGCCAAGACCGGCTTTTACACCCGTCTCATCAAGGCCCAGCCGGGTTGGCGCGAGCACCCTCTGGCCCATCATCCGGTGTACGAAGAGGCCTACTGCCTCGAGGGAGGATTCGATTACAACTTCGGCAAGATGTGGCCCGGCACGTACTTCTTTCGCCCGGCCCTCGTGCGTCATGGCGACTTCACCGCGGCCGAGGAGGAGGGCTGTACCTGGCTATTGCGTTGCGACGGCGATCTCGTCGACTGGTACACCACCGAAGCGTCGATTGAAATGAAGGGCAACGCGGTCAATTGGGGGCCTGAATTGAAGCACACGGTCGCCCCAACCGTCGTCCAACCAGTTCGCTCGCGTTCGGTCGGGCCGATGCCCGACCCGCTCTACCAATAGACGGTCCATTATAGCTGGCGACACGACAGAGGGGACGATGTCGAGAACACCAGGCAGCCGCGGTGTGGTGCGCTTCGTCTGGCTCGGCCCTTTGGTCGGATTCCTCACCTACGTGACCGGCTTGATGGCCGAGGAAGTCTTCGATCCCGTGACATCGTGGTTGCGTGGTCGCTCCACCGGTGTCGTTTCGGCCGTCGTGAGTGCCCTCGGCGCCTTCGTCATCTGGCTCCTCGTGCGTCGCGAGAGACAACGCCGTCGCCGCATCCAATCCATACGGGCACGCGTCGCGACGGGAAGTTCGACGTCGTGAACGGCAAACCTCTCATTCGTGCTCTACACGGTGCAGCCAAGGTCCATCAGGCCCATGCACCACACGACACGATTCTTTTCCGGTTGCACTACCCGGCCGAGTACACCGGCTCCGATGCCGAACGACTATCGGGAATGTTGCCCGCACTCACCGAGCAGGCCCCTTGGCCACTGGCGATCATCATGCCCGGAATCAACGTCGGCTCCGATCAGTACCGCTGGCTCGCGGTGTCATTGGCCCAGGAAGGGATCGCCACGATCACTTTCGATTTCGTCGACGAACTCATGCCCAACAACATCGTGTTGTCGCCTGGCCTCGACATAAGCGCGGTCGCACCCGACACGTACGGCTCCCGGCCCAGCGCCACCGCCATCGCTCCCCTACTCGATGCTCTCCGGCGCCTTGAGCGTGAGGGACCGATCACCGGTCTGATCGACGCCAGTCGATTCGTTCTCATCGGACACTCGGCGGGCGGCACCGTCGCGCTCGAGAACACCAAACGCGACTGGTTCCCCGGATTGTGCGGTGTCATCACGTACGGGGCGCACACCATGCCCGCACTCATGCTCGGTCATCCCGAAGACACGGTGTTGCCGATCCTCGACGATCTTCCCGTACTTCTCATCTCCGGAACGCACGACGGTGTCATTCGCCAAAGTGCCGATCGTTACAAAGGTGGTGTCGATCACGATCCGGTGAAGGCCACGTTCGATCGGGCGGTTTCGTCGCACGTGCTCAGCCGTCACGTGGTCATCGACGGTGGCTCCCACATGGTGATGAGTCACCCGGGCGACAGCACCACGGCCCGCGGGTTCCTCGACGCCGACCCCTCTACCGAGTCGCAGGCTCTCGACGGCGAAGTTCGTTGCCTGATCGCCGGGCTCTCGATCGCTTTCACCAAGGCCGCGGTGTCGAAGGATCCCCAGCGCACGAACACCAAACCTCTCGAGGCGTTCGCCAAGAACCCGCGCGTGAGCGAGTGGGGACGCAAGTGAATCGAACGAATCGTCTCATCATCGGTGTCGCCCTGCTC
>Ga0194121_10003403_pt1 | contig 24202 bp, 23 predicted proteins | sample TA2MahCa50mmetaG_FD_148609 | JGI IMG/M metagenome (GOLD analysis project Ga0194121, IMG submission 148609) | Freshwater microbial communities from Lake Tanganyika, Tanzania - TA2015020 Mahale Deep Cast 50m | ecosystem: Environmental > Aquatic > Freshwater > Lake | place: Tanzania: Lake...
GACTTGGTCACGCCCGCGACGCGAATCGCGATGTCAGAGGACATCGGCGAAACCACGACGCGTCCGTTCGAACCAGTAGAACCCGAGCCAGGCCACCAGCAGCCCGACCAATGCGTAGGCCGCGAGCCCTGTCCAATCAGGCATCTGGCCCCACAGCAGGACCGCGCGCGTCTGATCAATGATGAAGGTCAGTGGATTGAGCTGCAGCCACGGCCGCAGCGCCGGCGGCAGCGCCTCGAGCGGAAAGAAGACCGGACTCAGGAACAGGAGCACGGTCACGACCGGCTGGGTGACCTGGCCGATGTCGCGCAGGTAGACCCCGAGAGAAGCCAGGAACCAGCACAGCCCTAGGATCAACAAGGCAAAGGGCGCCCACACAATCGGCAGCAGGGCAATCGTCAAAGGCGGCATGCCGGCAGTCGCCACGAAGAAAGCGAGCAGCACCACGAGGCTGACGGCGGCATGGAAGAGCGCGGCGGCGAGCGCGACATAGGGCAGGATCTCGAGCGGAAAGACGACGCGCTTGACGTAGTTCGCATTGCCGACGACCAGCCCCGGCGCTCGCGTGACGCACTCCGCGAAGAAGCCGTGAACGATGAGCCCGGCAAAAAGCACCAGCGCGAATCCGATCGGACCGTCGTCGCCACGCTGACCCCAGCGGACCCTGAACACGATGCCGAAGACGAAGGTGTAGACAGCCAGCATCAGCAGCGGATTGACCAGCGACCAGACCAGACCGAGCCACGAGCCCCTATAGCGGCTGACCACTTCGCGGACCGCCAATTGCCGGATCAGGAACCCGCGGGACAAACCGCTGGCGAACAGTTGCGGCAGAGCGGAGAAGAGAGTGGGTCGCGGGGCGACGGAGGTCATGGATCCACATGCAATCACGGGGCACACCGCTGACGCGGACGCGCTGCAGGCGATGGTCCGAGCGTCTTAGTGCATCGACGCGGCCGAGGCAAGGCCGGGTCAGCCGGCGAGCCTGCAGATGCGGCCATCGGCCAGCAGGGCATAGGCGGCGTAGCCGTCGCCCGCCACCGCGCGTGTAAAGCCTCGCCAGCGATGGCGGTGACCGGTTCGTCCGAAGATGGATTCGACAACGGCCAGCCGACGCTGCTGTAGCTTGGCCAGACCGGCGACCGTTCCATTAGGGTCCGTGATCAAGACGAAGGACGGCGGCCGACGCGCATCGAGATCAGCTACCCATCCGGCTATTCGGAAGCCTTGAAGCGGTTCGGCTCCAGCGGATGGTGACGTCGCCGCAGCGGCGACGTCGACAATCGCACCTGTGCACCGTTCGCTCGGCGCCGGGTCGAAAATCTCGCCAATGTCGCGGCCGAGCCAAGCGGCCTCGGAACCGTGGAACGGACCTAGTCGATGCTGCTTCAGATAGTCGGCTTCTGCGAGCACTCGATTGGCGCTCAACGTGTACAGCCGCCGCAAGGCGGCGGCATCCGCCACTCCGACGACCGGCGCCAAACCGGCATAGTCCACCTCTTGCGCCAGTTCGCGAATATTCCGGCCGTGCCGGATGTGCAGCAGGACTACTAAGACGAGGCTGGCGGCAAGGCCGGCGACAAATCCGACCGACGCCGCAGCGCGCCAGTTCGGCCGCGCGCGCGCGAGTCCATCGAGCGCGAGGCCGATGACCGCGAGCCAGAACAGCAATACCGGCGTCGCATAGCGGGACGCCAAAGCCTGATCCTCCGATAACCCGAGACGGCCGAGCCCGGTCAAGAACGCGGTGCCGGCGACGAACAGCGCAAGACCGAGCAGCACCGCGTGAAGCCTCGACGCCCGAAGACCGGCGACGAGGAAGCGAATGGCCAAGGCGGCGAGCGCAACGATGCTGGCCACCCCCACCGCCGACCCCAAGGTCAAATGAAGCACGGCCAAAGGCTGGCCGATGTATGCACCAGCGAAGAGATAAGCTGAACGGGCTGGCCGATCGCCATTACCGGCCGCGTGTGGCCGACTGGGGTCCGATAACCAGCGATGTAGCTCGCCCCGATCACGAGGCCCGTCAGCGCAATCGCCCACAGGGTCCGGGCCGGCAGGCGTCTGCCCACACCCAGGAGAATCAGGACGATCCAGACGACCACGCCGCTCGCCATTGTGTAGGTCGCCAGCGTCGCGAGCACGCCGGCCCATGCCGGCCGCCCGTAAACCAAGGCGACGCACGCTGCCGTCGCCAGCAGCACAACCAATACGAACTGAACCTGGAATCCCCAGAAGAGGTTTTCCATCTGGCCAGCGGACAAGGTCGTGCCGCCCGCCGTCATGGCAAAACCGATCGCCGCCCGTCGATCGATGGCGGGTTCGCACCACACCATCACCCCCAGCAGACCGGCGTGACATACCTGAATCGCAAATATCGACGCGACTAGAGCGGTGTGTCTTTAGCCTGAATCGGAATTGGGATTCCCAAAGGGACCGAGTTCTGATTCAACCTACTGGCTGGGAAGGAGGCCAGTATGGATGGGCAAGCCGTACTCGATTGATCTTCGCGATCGTGTGGTTGAATCGGTCATCAAGGGCGGGCTGTCGTGTCGCCAGGCAGCGTCGCAGTTCAAATTGGGCGTGAGCACGGTGATCAACTGGGTGCGGCGCTGGCGTGAGACGGGAAGCGTTGCGCCGGGCCAGATGGGCGGGCACAAGCCGAAACTGATATCGGGTGCCTGGCGCACATGGTTGCTGGAACGGATCAAGACGGACTTCACGTTGCACGGCCTTGTGGCCGAGCTTGCCGGACGCGGTCTCAAGGTCGACTACCGGACGGTTTGGAGCTTTGTCCACGGCGAGAAACTGAGCTTCAAAAAAAACGGTGGTGGCTGGCGAGCGCGACCGCCCCGACGTGGCCCGGCGACGAGCGCAATGGGTTAAGTATCAGGACAAGATCGCACCCGAGCGCTTGGTCTTCATCGACGAGACCTGGACCAAGACCAACATGGCGCCGTTGCGCGGCTGGGCGCCGAGCGGTCAGCGCCTGGTCGCCAAGGTTCCGCACGGCCACTGGAAAACCACGACCTTCCTGGCTGCGCTGCGCCACGATCGGATCGATGCACCCTGGCTGCTCGACGGTCCGATCGACGGCGAGACCTTCCAAAGCTACGTCGAGATGGTGCTGCTTCCCACACTGCGCCCCGGCGACGTCGTCATCATGGACAACCTCGGCAGCCACAAAGGCGCGACCGTTCGCAGGCTCATCCGCTCCGTCGGCGCCAAGCTGATCTTTCTGCCGAAATACTCGCCGGATTTGAACCCGATCGAGCAGGTCTTCGCCAAACTCAAGCACCTGCTGCGCAAGGAGGCAGCTCGCACCGTCGATGCTGTCTGCGCCGCCATCGGCCGCTTCCTCGGCGCCTTCAATCCCGACGAATGCTCCAACTACTTCCAAAACTCCGGCTATGCCCCAACCTAAATGCACACCGCTCTAATTCGCCCAATCGTCCGGATGGAGACTTGCGTCGTCATCGTGGCCGTAATTTTATTACCATTCGGTATTTTGGTCAAGGATGGGCGCCCGCGCCGCGCCGGCCGCTGTCCCATCGCATCCTCGGGGTGACCGGCCCCGACGCCAATCCGGGCTCAGATCTTGTGGCCCTCGATCTCGATGATCAGCTGCACGTCGTCGCTGAGGCCGGGCAGCCCGTACTTCATTCCCCAATCCGAGCGCTTGATCGTGCCGCGCACGGAGAAACCGCTCGTGAGCACCTGGTTGTAACGGGGCAGGGGATGGGGTGCTGCCTTGTTGAACGTGACGTCCAACGTCACCGGCTTGGTGACGCCGAGCAGCGTCAGGTTGCCGGTGACCTTGCCCGACATCTCGCCGCTCTTCTCGACCCGCGTGCTCACGAAATGCAGCGCGGGAAACTCGGCGGCGTTGAAGAAGTCGGGCGAACGCAGGTGATCGTCGCGCGCCTTCAGATTGGTGTCGATGCTGGCGGACTTGATCGACAGGCGGATCGTGTTGGCCGCGATGTCTGTCTGGCTGAAGCTGAACTCGCCCTCGAACTCGCCGAACCTGCCGAGCACCTGGGCGTATCCGAGATGGCCGATCAGGAAGCCGAAGCTGCTGTGGGTCGGGTCGATCTTGAAGCGGTCGGCCGCTGACGCCGGCAAAGACAGGAGAGCCGTGGCAAGGGCAAGCAAGACATGAAGCGCGCGCATCGCAGGAATCCTCCGCGGCATCTGGTCGTTCATCGCTGCTCACATGGAATCGCGCACGATGTAGTAGGCGATTCCGCCGGCCGCGAGCGCGGGCAAGCCGGCGCATAGGGCGAGGATCGGCGCGCGCAGCGCGCCCGATTTCGGCAGCACGCGGCGAAACAGCAGATCGGCCAGCAGACAGAGCAGCAGCGCGCCGAGCGCCCACCGGTTGGCGCCGGTGAACAATGCCAGAGTGGCCGCGAGCGCAACCGCCGTGCCGCCCGCGCCGAGCACCACGCTTGCGCCGAATGCGAAGCGCGCCCTCGGCCAGTTGAGCAGCAGGAAGCCGCCGAGCGCGGCTGCAAGCGCCAAGGCAAGCTGCGCCAGCGATGCCGAGCGGCCGAACAGCGCGACGGCGCCGAGACCGATGGCGAAGGCAAGGAGCACAATTCCAGCATCGATCTCGCGCCGGGCAGCGTGCTCCAGGCGGCCGAGCGACAGCACCATGGCCGCCCAGATCGGGCCGATCAGATACCACGTCTCGACGGTCGCCTGCGCGAGCCGGTTCTCGGCGAGCCACGCGAGCGCCAGGGTTGGCCAGCCGAGCAACGCCGCCCAGCGAATCCAGCGTCGCGCGTTCCACAGATCGACGAGAGTCCCGACGATCAGCCCGCCCGCGGCGATGTAAACCAGCTTCTGCACCGAGCCGCGCGGCTCCAGGGACGGAGTCCCGATGATCGTCACATAGGCGGCGATGAAGCCGATCGTGATGCCGGCGCCCGCCAGCGCCGCGCCGCGGCCTGGGCCGGCAACGAGCCGAAGCAGAATGGCGACGACCGTCGCGCACAGCAACGGCAGCGCGGCAGTCTGCACGACCGGATCGTTCAGCAAGGTCGGATTGAGCCAGCTCGGCAAGGTTGAGTCGATTTCGGATGGAAGACGGAGACGAAGGATAGGCGAGCGCGGCAACGCTAGCCGATCGTTCCGCGCCGGGCAATCGGGCGGCTCCGGCTACCGGCCGATGCGGCGCTATATCCTCTCCGACAGCCAGATCGCCAGGCGCGAGCCCAGCTTGATCGCCGCGCTGAGCACCTCGTAGCCCTCTGCCTGCTCGGCCCCGCGCGCGAGCGCCATGTCGCGGTGCTCGATCTCTTCGTCGCGGAAGCGCGAAATCGTCTCGACCAGCGGCGTCTCGTCGGCGTCCGCCTGGCTGGTCAGCGTTTCGGCCTGGTGACGGTAATGTTCGTCGATGACCTGCTCGACCGCGACGGTGCAGGCCATGGCAGCGCGTTCGCCCAGCAGCGCGGTGCCAGCGCCGAGCGCAAAACCGGCCAGATGCCAGAGCGGCTGAAGCGCCGTCGGGCGCACGCGACGCTCCGACATCAGCTGCTCGAAGCGCTCGAGATGGCGCCGTTCCTGCGCCGCCATGTGCTGCAGCGCGCCGGCGGACGCCGAGCGGCCGAGCACGGCGAGCTGGCCGGCATAGATGCGCACGGCGCCATATTCGCCGGCGTGGTCGACGCGCAGGATGCGATCGACCAGTTCGCCGTGCGTCAGATCGCCGGGCAGCCGGCCCAGCCGGCCGCGCGATTCGCCGGTCATGATGGATTGTCCTGCCATGTCAATCGCGCGGCCCAGGCGGCATAGCCGCCGAGCAACAGCGAGGCGACGACATTGTAGCCGGCCATGGAAATTCCGAACAGCGACCAGGCGATCTCGTCGCAGCGTACCGGCGCCCGGCCCAGGATCTGGGCGCGCAGCGCCTCGACGGTGCCGGCGGTCTCTGTCATGCCGCATTCGGCCGTTCCCACCCACCAGTGCTGCTCGACGCCGACGTGATAGGCGGCAATCGCGGCGCCGATGCCGAGCGCAACCGCGGAGAGGGCGAGCAGGGCTGCCGGCAAGCGGCCGCCGTCGCGCGCTGCGAACGCCAGCGCAATCGCGGACAACCCGATCACCACGGCATAGGGATACCGCTGATAGATGCACAGCACGCATGGCCGAAGCCCACCCCAGTATTGCGATGCCAGCGCGGTGCCGAGGATGGCGGCGCTGGCGAGGAGCAGGAGCAGTGGCTGGAAAGTCCGACGTGGCATGGGGCCAGTGTTGCCGATGTGCCCGTCGACCGGCAAGAGCATCGACCAAACGGGGTGACGATGGCGGACGCGGTCTCGCCTCTAGACCCGGCCGATGGCACGGGCCAGCACGACATAGGCACGGCCCATGTCAGAGCTGACAAACGTGGCATTCAGCACGTCTCGCATGCCGTGCGTCTGGGCGTTGGCGAGCAGTGCTTCGAAGCCACCGACATAGGCATCGACCTGGATGCGGAACCCGTCGTTCTCCGCGTAGCGGCGCGCGATCTCCGCGGGCAGCCCGGCATCGCGCGGCTGGGCGAGCCGCCGGATGAAAACGCCGCGGTCACCCTGGTTGTGGCGCGCCCAGACCTCATCGGGGATGTCGTCATCGATGCCGCGCCAGACCGCAAGCGCGCGCGTCTCGAGCTCGGCGATCATGTCGGCAGTCTCGCTGAGATAGGTCGATCCGACGATCCCCGTCTCGTCCGGCGCCACACCATCTGCGGGCTGGTCTGTCGACGGCCCGGCGATGGCTGCCGGTGACGTGCCCGCCGCCGCATTCATGCCGGCGAGCGCCGCGTGGGCGACGCGTGCAGTATCGGCCAGCTCCTGGGTTTGTGCGCGCAACGCCTCGATCGCTTCCCTGGTCTCGGTCGCCACCGTCTCGGCGGTACGCCGGAACATCATGCGGCGCTGGGCGGCGGCCAGTTCGAGGGCCTCGCCGTCGTTCTTGGCCTTGCTCGCGGCCTCGTCGACCAGGACGATCTGGCGCGCCAGCGCCTCGACCAGGCCGGCGAACTGGGCTTCCAACCCTTCGGCCAGCGCGCGCAGGGTTGCCATCTGCCTCTCCGCTGCCGTGCCGAGCGAGCCGATGCGCAGCTCCGCCGCGCCGTCGAGTGCGGCCAGCGCATCGTGCTGGGCCTGCAGCTGGCGCGCGATCGCAGTCAGGCGGTCGGCTGCATCGACGCCCAGTCCGTCGAGACCTGCCAGGCGATTGTGCAGGCCGTCGACCCCCTGAGCCATGCGCTCCAGCGCGCTGTCGGCGCTGGTCGAAATACTCTGAGTTTCCTCTGCCATCCGGGCGCCGGCCGCGGCGAGTCTCTCGCCCGCCTGGTCGGCGGCGCGGCGGAGCTGCTCGGTGCGCTCGGCGAGCTCGCCCGTGCGCGCGACGACGCCGGAGGCCAAGCCCTCCATTCCGCCCTGCGCCTTGCTGACCACATCGTTGAGACGGATCGCCATGTCCTGGGTGATGCCGTCGAGCGTCCGGGCATGGCGCTCGAGCAGGGCGCAGATGCCGCGCACGCCGGCCTCGAAACTACCGGCCGCGATGGTCATGCCGCCGGCCTGATCGCGCACCTGCGCGCCGACGCGCTCGACCCGCGCGAGCAGCTCTTGGGAAGCGGCCTCGGCTGCGCCGATCTCCTGGCGCACCGCAGCTCCCGCATCGGCGAGCCGCGCCGCCAGCACGGCGCCGGACTGGTCGAGGTCGGCGCTGGATTGGGTCAGAAGTGCGCTCAGGCGGTCGACGTTGCCGGCGGCGGCCTCGCCCGCCCTGCCGACCTCGGCGACGCGTCCGACCAAGGCATCGAGCGCCCCCGCAAGGCGTTCCGCCTCGGCGTCTCCGGCGCGGCGGACGTCTGCCGCGACCGTCTCGATCCGCGCCGCCAGGGCATCGAGCGTGGTTCCGATGCGCTCGGCCTCGGCATCGCCCGAACGCCGAACTTCCGAGCCGATCGCATCGATGCGCCGGGCGAATTCCGCGATACGCTGCTCGAGGCGTTCGAAAGTCTCCAGCAACGCCGCATGGGCCGCACCCAGCTCCGCCTTGCGCTCGGCGATGAGGGCCGCGGCCACTTCGCTGGTTTCGGCGATGGTGGCGCCTTCGCGACGCAGCACGTCGCCTGCCCGCGCCAGATCCTGCTGTGCGCGCGTGCCGGCACCATCGATACCCTTGGCCTCGGCCGCGAAGGCCTGCCCGGCACGGCCGATCAACCCGATCGCCCGCTCGATCGCCTCCGCGAGGTGGATCGTCTGCTGGCGGAACTGCTGGCCGAACTCGCTGAGCTGGCGGCGCGCGGCTTCGCCGCCGGCATCGAGAGCGGCGATCTCGCGCACGACGATCGCGCCGGCCTCGCCGATACGTGCGACCGCCCGGCCAGATGCCGCGTCGAGCGCCTGTGTCTTCTCGGCGAAGAGCGCGCCCGCCGCGGCGATGTCGCCGCGTGCGCGCGTGGTGGTGGACTCCAGGTTGGCGGCGTGGCGCTCGAGCAGCCGGTCGAGATCGGCAAGCCGGTGTGAGATGTCGTCCCCGAGCGCGGCGAGGTTGCGGCTGCGCTCGTCGAGGGTGCCGCTCGCCTGGGCGAGCCGATCGTTGGCGCGGCCGGCGATCTCGTCGATGTTGCTCGCCTGGACGCTGAGCGCCTGCCCGGACTGGGTCAGGCGCTCGGTGAGCGCGAGTTCGGTGCGAGTCAATCGCTCGAGGTCGCCGAGGACTTCTGAGGTGCGACTTCCCAGGCGATCGATCGTCACGCCGAGGCCGGTGTCGATCGCGCCGAGCCGCGACTGCATCGTCGCCGACAGGTCCGCAAGCTCGGCGCCGCGCGCCACCGTCGCCGCGGAGAGCTGCTCGAGCGCCGCGCTCTGCGCGCCGATCGACTCCTGGCTTTCCGCATTCGCGGCTGTCAGGCGGTGCGCGAGCTGCACCAGATGCTCGGACTCGTGCGCGAGTTCGGCATGGATGCGCTGGCTGCGTTCAGCGATGTCGCGCGTCGCGGTCTCGAGCAGATTGCGCTGCTCGGTCAGATTTCGGGTAACGGCTTCGGTCCAGGCCGCCTGCTTGCTCGCGCTGCCGTCCAGCGTGGCCGTCTGCTGCTCGATTGCTGCGGCGCTCGCGGCGACTGCCTGATTGGTGCTCTCTGCCGCACGGACTGCATGCTGGGCGCGCTCGTCGAGCTGGTCGGTCAGCGCGTTGAGTTGCCGGATCGCGCCGCCGGCGGCGGTGCCGATCTCGCTCGTCACGTCGGCCGCGCGCTGGCTGGCACTCGACAGCGTGGCGACATGGCGTTCGATCGTCGTCGCCAGCAGATTGGCCCGCACCAGGGTCGATTCACCGGCGCGCTCGATCTGCGCCAGCTGCTCGGTGGCTTCCGCACGCAGCCGCTCGAGGCCGCGCTGCGCTCCCGTGGCAGCGACCGACAGGTAGCGGCCGTAGCGGCGCAGTGCCGGACCGACTTCCTGCACGCGCTGATCGGCCGCGGCGGCGGCGGCGTTCAGGGCGTCAGACTCCTGCTGGAGAAAGGTCGCGATCCGATTCGCCTCGGTTCCGGCGCGCTCGGCCGTACCGCTCAGACGTTCGGCCTCGGCCGCGATCACGCTGCCGATCGCGCGAGCCTGTTCGGCCGAATGCTCGGACGCCTGGCGCAGGGCTTCTCCCTGGCGCTCCAGATCGGAGCAGACCGCACGCGTGCGCAGCTCGGCGCGGTCGATCAACTGATCGAGGCCGGTGCGCTGCGTGCGCAGCATCTTCTCGAGTTCCGTGGCCGCGCCCGCGGCGCTCTGGCCGGCACGCTTCATCTCGTCTGTCTGGCGCGACATGGTCTGCAGCATGGCGCGCATGCGGCGATCGACATCGTCGGCGACGCCGCGGATGCGACCATGCTCGGCATTGAAGCGCTCGCCGATGCGGTCGGCCAGCAACGCCGCCTGTTCGGCGGCGGCATTGAACGCGTCGGTCTGGTCCTTGAGCGTGCGCGTGATGGTGCGCACGCGCTCCTCGGCGCGCTCGGCCGGGATGGCAAGCCAGGCGACGTGCTCCATGAGCTGCTCGTTGCGGCGGCTGAGCTTGCGGCCGCGCTCGACAAAGCCGGCCAGCGTCCACGCGATCGCCGGCGGCGCCAGCAGCGCGACGACCAGAACGGCGAGCTCAGGCGCCGGCATTTCCGGCAAGAGGACGAGAGTGCCCGACTTATGCAGGTAGGTGGCCCAAAGGCCGAACCAGGCGAGCGTCGCGAGCGTGCCGAGGAGCGCGGGCCAGATCTGCCGCGCTTCGGCCGCGAAGCTGGGTGCGAGGTTGCCGTCGCCAGAATCGGCACTGACCGGAGCAGCGGGCGGCGCAATGCCGCGCCCATCGCCGGCGCTGGCCGCGTTGGCGTCGTAGGCGATCCGGATCGGTGCGACCTCGCCCGACGGACGGTTTGGCGAATTGTCGGCCATCGCGCAGCCCCCGGCCCGGCGATTGCTTGCTAAGAGCCCAATTGGTCTCGCAGACGGTTCAGTCTAGCAGACCGGCCGCCCGCGCCGGCAAGGCAAAACTCCAGCCGAACGGGGAAAACCGCCGGTTCGGCCGTATTACGTTCCGCGAGGCACCGTGACGCATGCCGGGCCGCGATCAGAAGAGATAGCGCACGACCACGAAGCCGCCGACCAGCAGAATGACGAAAACCGTCGTCACCAGCGTCAGGTGGCGCTCGACGAACAGGCGGATCGGCTCGCCGAACCACCAGAGCAGCGCTGCGACCAGGAAAAACCGCATGCCGCGCGAGATCATCGACGCTACCGCGAAGGCGCCAAGCGGGAAAGCGGCAACGCCGGATGTGATGGTGATGAGCTTGTAGGGGATGGGTGTCGCACCCTTGATCACGATGATCCACCAGCCGTATTCGAGGAAGGCCTGCTGGAAGGCTTCGAACTGGTCCATCATCCGGTAGAATTCGAGCACGGCGCGGCCGACGGTCTCGAACAGGAAATAGCCGATGGCATAGCCCGCGAACCCGCCGGCGACGGAGGCGATCGTGCACACCGTCGCGATCCACCAGGCGCGGCGACGGTCGGCCAGCACCATGGGGATCAGCATGACGTCGGGCGGAATGGGGAAGATCGAGCTTTCCAGGAAGCTGATCACGGCCAGCGCCGGCAGCGCCCGCCGGTGGCGGGCGAGCCCCATCATCCAGTCGTAGAGGCGTTGCAGCACGCGGGCCGCTCCGATTGCGGTTTCACTGGTTTGGGCAGGGGTGAAGCGGTGTAGCAGGGATCGCGGAAGCCGGCAAACCGGATGGCTGCGCGGACGGGGTTGATGCCAGGGGATGGACGGCGCCTCGGCCCGGCTAATTCCATTGCGCCAGGAAACCCACTAACATGTGGTCCAGCAACCCGGGGCGTGAACCCCGGGGCCGGGCTATCGAACAGGAACAGGGAGACGCAGCCATGAAATTGGACACATTGTTGAAACTCGCAGCCGCCGCCGCGATGGCGACGCCCCTGGCGTTTGCCGCGCCGCCGGCCGCTGCGCAGTCGAACACCGTGCGCGCGGTGATGCACTCGGATCTGAAGATCCTCGATCCGATCTGGACGACCGCCTACATCGTGCGCAACCACGGCTACATGAACTACGACACGCTCTTCTCGATGGACGAGAAGCTCAACGTCAAGCCGCAGATGGTCGAGAAGTTCGAGATCTCCGGCAACAATCTCACCTACACCTTCACGCTGCGCGACGGATTGACCTGGCATGACGGCAAGCCGGTGACCTCGGAGGACTGCATCGCCTCGATCAAGCGCTGGGGTGCGCGCGACTCCATGGGCCAGAAGCTGATGACCTTCACGCAGGAGCTGGTCGCGGTCGATGCCAAGACCTTCAGGCTCGTGCTCAAGGAGCCCTATGGCCTCGTGCTGCAGTCGCTGGGCAAGCCGAGTTCGAACGTGCCGTTCATGATGCCCAAGCGAGTGGCCGAAACCAACCCGATGGAGCAGATCTCCGACTTCACCGGCTCCGGTCCGTTCATGTTCAAGCGCGATGAGTGGAAGCCGGGCGAGAAGACGGTCTACGTCAGGAACCCCAACTACAAGCCGCGCAACGAGCCGGCGAGCGGCCTGTCGGGCGGCAAGGTCGCCAAGGTCGACCGCGTCGAATGGCTCGCCATCCCCGACCACCAGACCGCGGTCAACGCGCTGCTCGCCAGCGAGATCGACTACATCGAAGCGCCGCCGCACGACCTGCTGCCCGTGCTCAAGAAAGACCGCAACGTGGCGCTGGTCGACTACAACCCGCTCGGCAACCAGTACACCTTCCGCTTCAACTGGACGCATCCGCCCTTCAACAACGAGAAGGTGCGCCGCGCCGTCATCACCGCCTTCAATCAGGAGGACTTCCTCAAGGCCGTGATCGGCGACGCCGACTACTACAAGACCTGCAAGGCCATGTTCATCTGCGGCTCGCCGCTCGAGTCCAACAAGGGCATGGACGGGTTGCTCGAATCCAAGGTGGACAACGCCAAGGCGCTGCTCAAGGAAGCGGGCTATGACGGCACGCCGGTCGTGCTCATGCAGTCGACCGACCTGATCGTGCTGACCAACCTGGCGCCGGTCGCGGCCGACCTGATGCGCAAGGCCGGCCTCAACGTCGACATGCAGTCGATGGACTGGCAGACCCTGGTGTCGCGCCGGACCAAGAAGGACCTGCCGAACGCCGGCGGCTGGAACGCATTTCTGACCTCGTGGGTCGCAGCCGACATTCTCAACCCCGTCATGGCCGGCTTCCTCAATTCCGGCTGCGACAAGGCGATGTTCGGCTGGCCATGCGACGAGCAGATGGAGAAGCTGCGCGACCAGTTCTCGCGCGAGACCGATGCGGCCAAGCAGAAGGCGCTGGCCGAGGCCGTGCAGGAGCGCGCCATGCAGATCGGCACGCACATCCATCTCGGCCAGTGGTACCAGCCGATCGCCGTGCGCAAGGGCGTGATCGAGGGCATCCCGACCGCGCCGGCGCCGGTGTTCTGGAACATCACGAAGAAGGGGAACTGAAGCCGAACATCATCGCGTAGCGGACGCATCGGCAGCATCCGCAACGTCGATGCTGGCATTCATTGCGCGACGCCTGCTGGCCACCATCCCGGTCCTCGGGATGGTGGCCGTTTTCGTTTTTCTGCTGCTGCGCCTGACGCCGGGCGATCCGGCAGCTGTCATCGCCGGCGACAACGCCAATTCCCAGCAGGTCGAGGAGATTCGCGAGAAGCTCGGCTTGGCGCAGCCGCTGCTGACCCAGTTCGTGATCTGGGCCGGCAAGCTGCTGCAGGGCGATTTCGGCGAATCCTTCTTCTTCAAGAAAACGGTCGCCGAGCTGATCACTCAGCGCATCGAGCCGACGCTGGCGCTCAGCTTCTTCACCATCGTGCTGGCCGTGCTGATCGCCGTACCATTGGGCGTCATCGCCGCCTACAAGCACGACAGCTGGATCGACCGTGGCGTGATGGGCTTCTCCGTCCTGGGATTCTCCGTGCCGGTCTTCGTCATCGGCTATTTGCTGATCTACGTTTTCGCCATCGAATGGGGTGTCCTGCCGGTGCAGGGCTATCGGCGCATCGCCGAAGGATTCTGGCCCTTCATCGAACGGCTGATCCTGCCGTCGGCCACCCTCGCCGTGATCTACATCGCGCTGATCGCGCGCATCACGCGCGCCAGCGTGCTCGAGGTGCTGGGCGAGGACTATATCCGCACCGCACACGCCAAGGGCCTCACCGATCGCGTCGTGCTCATGCGCCACGCGCTGCGCAACGCCGCGGTGCCGATCGTCACCGTGATCGGCATCGGCATTGCGCTCTTGATCGGCGGCGTGGTCGTGACCGAGAGCGTCTACAACATTCCCGGCCTCGGCCGGCTGACGGTCGACGCCGTGCTGGCACGCGACTTCCCGACCATCCAGGCGGTGATACTCCTGTTCTCGGTCGCCTACGTGCTGGTCAATCTGCTGATCGATCTCAGCTACACGCTGCTCGACCCGAGGATCCGCTATTGACCATCGTCGCCGACCGCATCCTCGATCCCGCGGCCGACGCCGCGGCCGCCCGCGTCCGGCCCGGCGCGCTGGCGCGGCTCGCGCGCAGCCCGTCCGTCCTCGTCGGCGCGGTCATCATCTTCTTCATGGTCGCGGTCGCGCTGTTGGCGCCTCTGCTCGGCACCGTCGACCCGGCCCGCATCGACCCGACTTATCGCAACAAGTTGCCGATGAGCGAACGGACGATCACGATGGCGAGCGGCGCCAAGGAGACGCGCACCTACCTGATGGGCACGGACAGCCTCGGGCGCGACGTCTACAGCCGGGTCGTCTATGGCGCGCGCATATCCCTGGTGGTCGGCGTCGGCGTCGCCGCGATCAGCGTGGCGATCGGCCTCGTCATCGGTCTCGTCTCCGGCTACATCCGCTGGCTCGACGGGATCGTGATGCGCTTCATGGATGGCATGATGGCGATCCCCGGCATCCTGCTCGCGATCGCGCTGGTCTCGGTGTGGGGCGCCGGGCTCGCCACCGTCGTCATCGCCATCGTGGTGCCGGAGATCCCGCGCGTGGTGCGCCTGGTGCGCTCGGTCGTGCTGACGATCCGCGAAGAGCCCTATGTCGAGGCGGCGATATCGGTCGGCACGCCGACGCCGCTGATCCTGATCCGCCACGTGCTGCCCAATACGATCGCGCCCTTGATCGTGCAGGGCACCTATATCTGCGCCTTCGCCATCCTGGTCGAAGCGATCCTGAGCTTTCTCGGCATCGGCATCCCGCCCCAGATCCCGACCTGGGGCAACATCATGGCCGAGGGCCGCACGCTGTTCCGCGTCTTCCCGCACAATATCCTTTTCCCGGGCGTGTTCCTGGCGCTGACCGTGCTGGCCGTGAACATGCTGGGCGACGGGCTGCGCGACACGCTCGATCCGCGCATGAGCAAGCGCGTTTAGGCTGATGACAGAGACGCCGGTCCTCGACATCAGCAATCTCACGGTCGATCTGCCGCCGGGTGCCGACCGGCCCAAGGCGGTCGAAGGCGTCGGTTTCGACGTGCGGCCGCACGAGATCGTGTGCCTGGTCGGCGAGTCCGGCTCGGGCAAGTCGGTGATCGCCCAGACCGTCATGGGCCTCCTGCCCAAGACGCTGAAGCCCAGCGCCGGCAAGGTCATGCTCCAAGGCGAGGACGTGCTGACGGCGGGCGCGGCGCGGCTGCGCGAGCTGCGCTGCACGCGCATGTCCATGATCTTCCAGGAGCCGATGACCGCGCTCAATCCGGTCATGACCTGCGGTGACCAGATCGACGAGGTGCTGCGCACGCACACCCAGCACGACGAGGCGGAGCGGCGGCGGCGCATCCGCGCCATCCTCGCGCAGGTGCGCCTGCCTGAGCCCGACCGCATGATCGCCGCTTATCCGCACCAGCTCTCGGGCGGCCAGCGCCAGCGCATCATGATCGCCATGGCCCTCGTGCTCGAGCCCGCGCTGCTGATCGCCGACGAGCCGACGACGGCGCTCGACGTGACGACCCAGGCGCAGATCCTCGAGCTCATCAAGGAGATCCAGCGCAGCCACGCGACCGGCGTGCTGTTCATCACCCACGATTTCGGAGTGGTCGCCGAGATCTCGCACCGGGTCGCGGTCATGCAATGGGGGAGGCTCGTCGAGTTCGGGCCGACCAGGGAGGTGCTGTCGCGCCCGCAGCACGCCTATACCCGCATGCTGATCTCATCGGTGCCGAGCATGACGCCGCGTGTGCGGTCGCGGCGTGCCGATGCCGCACTGGTGCTCGAGACCAAGACGCTGGGCAAGACCTATATCAGCGGCGGCTGGCTCGGCCGGCCGACCACGGTGCGCGCGGCCGAGCAGGTCTCGGTCGAGGTCAGGCGCGGCGAGACCTTGGGCATCGTCGGCGAATCGGGCTCGGGCAAGTCGACGGTGGCGCGCTGCATCGCCAGGCTGATCGAGCCGAGCGACGGCGCGATCCTGCTCGGCGGCAGCGAGATTGCGCATATGGGAACCGGCGCGCTCCGGCCGCACCGAAGGCGCATCCAGATCGTGTTCCAGGACCCCTATCGTTCGCTCAACCCGCGCCGCACGGTCGGCGAGTCGATCATCGAGGGGCCGACCAATTACGGCATGGCCCGCGCGGCCGCCTTCGCGCGGGCGCGCGAGCTGATGCAGCTGGTCAAGCTCGATCCCCTGTCGCTCGACCGCTACCCGCACCAGTTTTCGGGCGGACAGCGCCAGCGCATCTGCATCGCCCGCGCGCTCGCCATGGAGCCGGAGCTGCTGATCGCCGACGAGGCGGTCTCCGCCCTCGACGTCTCGGTGCAGGCCCAGGTGCTGGCGCTGCTCGACGAGATCCGGCGCAAGCTCGAGCTCGCCATGCTGTTCATCACCCACGATCTGCGCGTGGCGGCCCAGGTGTGCGACCGCGTGGCTGTCATGCATCAGGGCCGCGTCGTCGAATACGGCGAGGCGGCCGAGATTTTCACGCGGCCCGGCCACGACTACACGAAGGCACTGCTGGCCGCGGCACCCGGCCGAAGCTGGGAATTCGGCGCCTTCCAGGGGGCGTGACCGAATGCGGCGGCGAAGCCGGTTGACCCGCCACAAGCCGCCGCTATCATGCCGCCGCCGCAGTGCCCCTGTGGCGGAATGGTAGACGCGGCAGACTCAAAATCTGTTGATCGCAAGGTCGTGGGGGTTCAAGTCCCTCCAGGGGCACCACTCGGGCGTATGTGTTCGGGTTCACTCCGCCGCCGCAGGCGCCGGAGCGCCGCGCAGTTGTCCCTTCGTGCTCAGATCCTCGTCCAAATCCTTCCAGTGGATGCCGTAGCCGCCGCCGCAAAGCTCCCGTTGGAGTCGTTGCTCGTGCGTCGCGTCGAGCAGGCGCGGATACCATGCAAGCGGTGGCAGCAATCGTCGGTCCGTCCATCAGATCGACGATGATCCGGTCTGCATCGAAGTTGATCGCACGGACGCGTGCGTCAGCCTTTTACACCGAAGTATCCACGCCACGCCTCCAACAGCTCGGACTCGCGCCGCCAGGGTCGCACAGTTTCAAGCCGCGACGGCGATCTTAGCCGACTGCTTATGGCGCGACGGCGTCACGTTGATTTGGACGTGTTGGCCGAGCGCGGTCAGCGCCTGCAAGAGCCGCTCGAGCGAAATGCCCCTGATCTTGTAGTTTCGGATCGCCGAGATTTTCGGTTGGGGGATGCCCAGCAGCTTGGCGGCCTCTGATTGTGTCAGGCCCCTGTGCGCAAGAATCCCGTTGATCTTCTTCGCCAGAAGGACCTTGGCCGTCAACTCCTCAGCATCGGGAAATCCAAGATCGATGAGCACATTCTCGGTGCCGCGGCTAAGCGCCTTGCGTGGCATCGTTCATCCCCTCGTCAGCCGATATCGTTCCAAGACAACCTTCAATCTGCGCTCAATGAGATCGACATCCGCCTTAGGCGTCTTGGTTCCGGATTTCGATTTCTTCTGAAAAGCGTGCAAGACGTGGACATTGCCAGCAATCCTGAGTGTGTAAACCGCGCGGTAGGTATCACCCCGGTGATCGTCGACGAGCTCGTAGACACCAGGGCCGAGACCCTTCCAGGGCCTCGTTTTTGACGGCGCGCCTCCGACTTGAACCACGAACAGTGCAACGCCGAGTTCCTTTCTGACAGGCAAAGGGAACTCCATGAAGTCCCGCTTTGCGGAGCCCTCCCAGAAGAGCAGCCGGCGCGGCGTCTCGAATCGCGTCACAATTATACCTATATAGATATAAATCTCAATTGCACAACACAGGAGGCGTTTGCATCGAAGAAGCCATCGCTTTCACTATGTCATCTTCACGATAAGATTTTTTCGCGAGTGGCGCGTTCAAACCATGATCTTGAGCCGCGGCGCCTGCCGGAAGCTCACGATCGGGCCATTTGGGGGTATTGGCGACCTCCCACCAGGGGTGCCAGTCGATCAGGCCGCGGCCTGGATCAATCGGTCGCAGCAGGCGCCGGCGCGACGCGCAGCATCCCTCCTGTGCCCAGGCTTCGTCCACATCAAGCCAATAGACGCCGTAGCCGCGGTCGCGCAACTCCTACCGGACGCGTTGGTCTGGCGCTGCGTCCATCAGGCGTGGATACCAAGCGAGCGGTGCGGCAATGGTGCGTCCATCCCTCAGGTCGACGATGATCCGATTTAAATTGAACTGACCGCACGGACGCGTGCGTCAGCCTTTTGCACCGAAGTACCCACGCCTCCCACAGGACGGACAGGTGCTGACGCACCATCCTGGTCAGTTCGCCGGCCGCTTCGGCGCTCGCCGAATATCGAGAATGTCCAGCACGGGGCACTCGGGCACGGTTCCGCCCGAGCATTTCGCGACGGTCCTCGCCAACAGGCGCTCCAGCCTTTTCAAGTCGCCGAGCTTCGCCCGGATGTCCCGCAAGTGTCGCGTGGCGATCTCCCTGACCTCGCGGCAGGACGCCGCGCCCGGCGCCTCCAGGCGCAGCAGTGCGCGGATCTCGTCCAGCGAAAACCCCAGCTCGCGCGCGCGCCGGATGAAGACAAGGAGACGAAGCTCGGCAGTGCCGTAGGTGCGACGACCGCCCGCGGTGCGCGGCGGCGGCGGCAGCATCTTGATCCTCTCGTAGTAGCGGATGGTCTCGATGTTGACCTCGGTCATGCGCGACAGCTCGCCGATCGGCATCCGCTCGGCTCGCGAAGTCGTGATCTCGCCCATGCGATTGCCCCTTGCTCCTGTAGTCGCTACAGGATGCATCGTGCACGGCATGATGATCAACCGTGAAAGTCGACATGGCGCAATGCGCCGGCCCCAGAACGGCGCGACGCGCGGGCGGCACGGGCTGGTGGTCGCCGGCGGCCTCCTGTCGGCGCTCGCCGCCTCGTCCTGCTGCGTCCTCCCCTTGGTGCTGTTCGGCCTTGGCGTGAGCGGCGCCTGGATCGGCACATTTGCCGGGCTCGCGCCGTACCAGCCCTGGTTCGTCGCCGCCGCGATCGGTTTCCTGGCTGGCGGCATCTGGCTGAACCATCGATCCGCGCGCGTCGCCTGCGTCGATGGCGTCTCCTGCGAGCGTCCCGGGCCCGGCCGGCTGTTCAAGGCCGGACTTGTCCTGGCGACGATTCTGACCGTGGCGGCGCTCGCTTTGGACTTGCTGGCGCCAGTCCTTCTGTAGCTGGAGGTTCGTATCATGAGGCTCGCATTGCTGGTCGTTGCGGCCCTTGCCGTGGTCGCCCCCCGCGGCGCATTTGCCGCGGAGCGATCCGTGACGCTGGCGGTCAAGAACATGGATTGCGCGGCCTGTCCGTACACGGTCAGGGCGAGCCTTCAGAAGGTGGCGGGCGTCAAGCAGGTCACGGTGTCCTACAAGGACAAGACCGCTGTCATCACCTATGACGATGCCCGGACCGACGTGGAGGCGCTCGTCGCGGCCACGACGAACGCCGGCTACCCATCCGCGCCCAAGAGCTGAATGCGATGATCCTTGAGTCCGCGATCACCTGCCCGCACTGCGGAATCGTCAAATGCGAGGGCATGCCGACGGATGCTTGTCAGTACTTCTACGAATGCACAGGCTGCGGAGTCATTCTGCGTCCACGAACCGGCGATTGCTGCGTTTTCTGCTCCTACGGCTCGATTCCTTGCCCGCCGATACAATCGGCGGGCCAGGACGAAACACAGCCTGCCGCGTGTTGCGGGGCATAGGGCGACATGCCCAATGAGAGCTTGCAGGCCCGTGATTGGTTGGCAAGCGCTCGTGCCACCGCTTTGGCGTGGTGGATTCCCCAGGCCGCGATTGTAGCGAGCCTGCTTGCGCCGGCAGCTGCCCGGGCGGCGATTTGGATGCTCGCTCTCTTGTGGATGGGGATGGCCTGCATTGCCAATGCCAGGCGCTGTCGCCGCACGCACTGCCGCTACACCGGGCCGTACTACCTGGCCATGATCGTTCCGGTTGCGGCGCTTGCGCTCGGATTTCCACCGGTCGGCATCTATGGGTGGCTGATCCTGGGCTGTATCATCCTGTTGGGCAGCAAAGCGATCTGGTGGGCGACGGAACGTGCCTGGGGAAAGTTTTCCTAATCGGCTTGCCGAGGTCCCAAGGCCGTGGACTTCCAGAGCCTGATCCTTGGCCGCGGCAGCGCCGACCGGTTTACAGCAAGCTTGATTGACTGTATTGCCGTATCCCTCCTGGCGCACCGGCAATACCCCTGGGGGGTGAAATCGTGACAGCTCTCAGCGCATCGGCCGTCGCGGCATACCGCGAGCGCGGCTATCATTTCCCGGTTCCGGTTTTCACCGCAGAGGAGGCCGCTGCGCTTCACGACCGGCTGCGCGCGATCGAGGCGCGGTCGGGCGGCCGTCTCGAGCGGTGGATGAACCGCAAGCCGCACCTGATCTTCCCGTGGCTCGACGCGGTCGTGCGCAATCCGAAAGTGCTCGATGCGGTCGAAGCGGTGCTCGGCCCGAACATCCTGTGCTGGAACTCGCAGTTCTTCGCCAAGCAGCCGGGCGACGGCTCCTTCGTGTCCTGGCACCAGGACGCGACCTATTGGGGATTGTCCGAACCCGATGTGGTCACGGCCTGGATCGCCTTCACGCCGAGCACGCCGGAATCGGGTTGCATGCGCGTCGTGCCTGGCACGCATCGCAGCCAGATCAAGCACACCGACACCTTCGATGAGAAGAACCTGCTGACGCGCGGCCAGGAAGTCGCCGCCAAAGTCGACGATCGCGAGGCCGTCGACGTCATCCTGCGGCCCGGCGAGATGTCGCTGCACCATGTGCTGATCGTGCACGGCTCGAACCCCAACGCCTCGCCGAAGCCGCGCGTCGGCTTCGCGATCCGTTACATCCCGACCTATGTCCGCCAGATCGTCGGCGAGGCGGATTGCGCCTCGCTGGTGCGCGGCGTCGACACCCACGGACATTTCGAGCTCGAGTCGCCGCCGAAGTCGGAGCTCGACCCCGCCGACGTCGAACGCCATCGACGCATGATCGATCGCCAGCAGAAGATTCTTTATACGGGCGCGGCGCGGCCCGGGCGTCGGATTCCGGTCTGAGGCGCGCGAGGCGACGGCGAAGGAGTGCCCGCGTCAGGGCGCCAAACCAAGAGCGCGGGCATGATGGCGCAAGAAATCGCGCCCCATGCGTGTCTTGCCCCCAACGATCGGCCCATTTCCGACAGCGGCGAATTGGCGGTACGAGCGCAATCTCCGCTGGGCCGCCTCATCCCATTCCGTTAGCTCCAGCGGGGCGCCATCGAGCTGATCGATCATCTCTTGCACGACAGCTTCGATCTGCTGTGGCGTGTTAGGAATGTCGTCGAGACCCAGGTCATCCAGTCCTTTCGAGGTCGATCCGCAAGAGGTCGTCACATGACCAAGAATCTCCTCGATCGTGAGCGGCCGGTTGAACAGCCGCGACTGGTAGAGTTTGGGTATGAACAGATCGTGATGAGACAGAGCCTGGCTGCCCAGTTCGACTGCGTTCGTCATAATCGACGGCGTGCCGAATGCGCTCGCTATCTGCGATGGGCCCGAGGTGCAGCCGACGAAGAACCGGCACCCGGCCAACAGGAAGATGTCCTGCCAATCCTTTGCCGGATTTAAACGCTCGAAGTTGATGATGCGCGGGTCTGCCGGAGGATCCTTCGCTCCCATGCAGACGACCCAGCCGCCGGCACTCAGCACGGCTGCAATTGCCTTACCGTAGGTTCTTTCGTCCACGGATTTCAGGTCTTGATGGACTCCAGTGCGGAAATGAAACGTCACAAACCAGGCATCATCGGGCACGCCAAGCTGCGAAAGCCACGTGCGGCCTGCCGCCATCTGACCGGGATTCAGCGAGATCAGAGGTGGGCGCCTGTCCCTCAGCCACTGCTCCTCGACGTCGTAGAACATGCCATGGAAATTTGCCGCGGTGCCGTTCGCGAGCAGGACGGCCACGGTCGATTCCTCCAGCAAGGGCGCATAGCGCGCATATTCACCCAGATAGGATTTGTCGGCAACCACGCACCTCACATAGGGCGCGAAACAGGCCAGTAGCGCCCAGTTTACGGGGGTTCCGCCGTCGCAGCAGACAATGGTATCGCCGGGCTCAAGCCAGTTCAGGACTTTCATCTTGAAATAGGTATCGAGGTGCGCGATCTGGCCGATATTGTTCAACCAAGCGCGACCGATGATGCGGAAGCCGGCCTTGTCGACACCGAAATCCCGGCGGAACTTCTTCTGGAGCTTCACCAAAGCCCTCATTGGCGCTAGTGCCGAACCGGGCCTGGCGGTCGCAGGGTCGATCGCCTCGCGCTTCAACCTGTCAATAGCGGCAATGGCGCCCTCGAGGGTAAGCGCTACACGCTTTCCTGGAATTGCCTCCTTCTGCGTCGGTAACACGCGGATTGACGGATCGGTCGCCGATTGCGGGGCGATTGGGCCATGAGTGAGGGCTGGCGATCCGAGTTCTGAGGGACCCCTGTCTGGCGACGGGACGACGCGGCGCACTGCGCCGAGCGGAGCGAGGGACACCGACACTAGAAACGGCGGCTTGCCTCTATGCACCATGATCGAGCAACCCGTGATGAACGAGTCGTCAGGGTCGGCGATGAAAAATGGGATGAGTGCCTCCGAAACGAGGGTTGGTGCGGCAAGCTCCTCGATTTTGGCAGTGGCCCTGACCTGACGCGCCATCGGTGTGTCGAACGAGTCGTGACACAGCACTTCATTGACCATGATTCGGTGCTGTGCCAATTCGCTGCAAGATGCAAAAAAGAACGACGAGAGGGCGGCTTTCGATGCGATGTAGGAAGCGCATCGCGTCATATTGACCGGGACGTGCTCGCTGCTCGTCCCGATGATGATGATTCGCCCGCCGGCGACCATCCTTGTCGCCAACTGCTGCGCCAAGATGGCGTTGCCCACGAAGTTGTTTCGCAGCAAGCCAACGATGTCACCGGATTCGATGTCTCGAAATTCAGCTGATTGAAACGCGGCTGCATTCAATACAACCGTATCGACGGGCTCGGTCCGCTTTGCAAATGTCGACACTCGCTCAACGTCATTCAAATCCAGATTCGTCCGCGACAGGCGTCCGCTTGCATCGTTGAGAGATGCTAACGCGCCGTCGTCCCGATCGATTGCGAGGACGGTTGCTCCGAGTCCGAGGAGACGGTCGACGATCGCCTTGCCGATGCCGCTGGCGCCGCCCGTCACCACGACGCGGCGCCCGCTCACCGGGGCGAATTGACCTTCTGATTGCTGCAGTAATTCAAATTGCCGTTTCTGGGCGGGGCGATGGATACCAAGGGCCACAGCTTCCCCGAAGCACCGTGCGGCCTCCACCCGGTCTCGCAGGGTCAGGTAATACTCTCCCAGTTCGTACAGCACGACCGCATCGCGTCGCAGTGCGGCGGCCTCAAACAAGAGCTTTCTTGCCGCAGCGTCGTCGGAGTTGTGGCGAAGAATTTCGCGGCAGATCACGTCGACATCCAAAAAGTCCTTCGACCGAAGCCGGGACGCTGCCGCGTCGATTGCGCGTTGCTTTGTTGCGGGGTCAAGCCGCAAGAGATAGTTCGAATGGAGTCCCAGTTCCCGCAGCAGCGACATCTTTGTTGACATCCCAGACTACCTCCTGGCGCAAGAATGGTACCGGTTTTGGGACGGATGCCAAGGCCGGCCGGCCGATTTGCCTGTGGGTCAACTCGGGTTCCTCGAAGGGCGCAAAGTCACCATGGCACTATGCTCGTCGGCAACTCCGGCCACTGCCAGCCGCCTAAGAACTCATCGACGTGGACGACGATCACTCAAGAGAGATCTGCATCAGCTTCGGCGAAGATGCAGCAGATTCAAAGGTTGCGCTTCAGCTCAATATGGAAGTTGACGGCCCCTTGCGCGCGCTTCGGCGTCAATGTGAAGTGCCCGGTCGTCGATTGTTGTTGGGACTTGGTAGGAAGGCCGTCCCAACAACCACCGAACGGGGATGCGGCTGGCGATGTAGGCGCCAGGTGGGGTGGAAAAATCAAGCACCGATGACCCGGATGTCGTCCTCCGGACTGGCTGGCACAGAAATCGGGGTGCCGTCGCGAGGTTGGTAGGAATTGAGAGTGGCGTAGTCTCCGGGGTGTTTCAACCTCGAATCGCCCGGCATTGAAGGGCCGGACTGGAGACCACGCCATGACAAGCATTACCACGAAGCCTG
>Ga0194121_10003405_pt1 | contig 24197 bp, 32 predicted proteins | sample TA2MahCa50mmetaG_FD_148609 | JGI IMG/M metagenome (GOLD analysis project Ga0194121, IMG submission 148609) | Freshwater microbial communities from Lake Tanganyika, Tanzania - TA2015020 Mahale Deep Cast 50m | ecosystem: Environmental > Aquatic > Freshwater > Lake | place: Tanzania: Lake...
CGATCATGTCGGGCGCAACGACGTAGAACTCGTCCGCCAACGCATCGATGTTGCGGATGAAGTTGTCGGCACAGCCGCCGAAACCGTGGATCAGCATCAACGGATAGTTCTTGGGATCGCCTTCGTGGAGGACGCGGGTCCTGACCCCGCCGACGTCGACGAACTTCATGCGCATCGCGCATTCTCCCTATGTCGATAAACCGCGATGCCCGACCGGCGGGAGACCGCCGGTGTCGGGCATCGCGCCGTGGTCCGCTACTCGGCGGCCGAGCGTGTCTTCGCCGCCTGATCCGCGAGGAAGGTCCGCAGCACTCCGTTCCAGCGCTCCGGATATTCGAGAAACGGCAAGTGGCCGCACTTCTCGAACGTCTCGAGCCGAGCCTTCGGCATTTTCGCCACCGCCTTGACCGCCGAGGCATAGACCCCGCGCGGATCTTCGCGGCCCCAGCACACCAAGGTATCGACCTTGAGTTGGTCGAGCCGCTCGAGGATGCGATACGGGCGCGAGGCCGGGATGTCCATCATTCCCTTCATCGCCGCCTCGTAACTCTCGATCATCGTGGGGTTGGTGTAGGAGAGAAGCTGCGAGATCACGAGGTCGCCGGGGACGCAACTGCCGTCGTAGGTCGTATTCTGCAGCCGCTTCAAGCACGAGGCGTAGGTCGGGTCGCGCATCGCCGTCATTGCGTTGTTGTAGGCGCCCTTCAAACCGGCGGCGAGTTCTTCCTCGGTGTTGAAGCACGAGCCCGAACCGTTGATGACGAGCTTGTTCACTTGCTGTGGGCGCTCGAAATAAAGGAGCGCAGCGATCAACGCGCCGTACGACGACCCGACCGGGCAGAAATTCTTCAAGCCCGACTTGTCGGCGAGCTTGAGCAGGTATTTGACCGTCATCGGATAGGGCGGCTTGCCCTCGTACGAGACGTGGTCGGAAAAGCCGTGACAGGCGAGATCGGGCGCAATCACGTAGAACTGGTCCGATAGCGCGTCGATATTCTTGATCCAGTGCTCGGCGCACGCCCCGAAACCGTGGATCAACAGCACCGGATAGTTCTTGGGATCGCCCTCGTAGATCGTCCGGATCTTGACTCCATCGCAATCGACCATCTTCATTCGCATAGCGGTCCTCCTCCCGTAGGATGTCGGGCGCGAGATTATCGGGCCGCCTCGGCCATGGCCAGGGCCAAACCTCGGCGCGGTTAGCGTTCGCGGGCACGGTCGGCCGACGGTTTGGCGTCGCTCACCCGACGATGATAAACCGCGACCAGAAGCGTGGATCCGCCGATAAAACCGAATGCCGCCCGATAGGCGATCTCGGGCACCTTGCCCTCGACCAGCGGGAACCAGCCGACCAGGACACCGGTCGCCATCTGCATGAACGCGGACCCGGCGAACGCGGCCAGCGCCATCGTTACCAGCCCGCGTCCGACCAGTTGGTCCGGAAGGATCGCGCGCGCGTGGGCGAGGTTGACCACGATCAGCCCGCCGAAAAGGCCGAGCGCCGCGAACAGGACCGTGACCGCGAACACGCTGAGCCCCGGCGTCACGGCGAGCACGATATGGACGGACGACGTTGCCACCGCACCGAACGTCACCAGGTTCTTGCGCGTGTCGAGCAGGCGATCGAGCGGGCCGACCGCGAAATTGCCGACCGCGATCGCGATCGTCATAGCGAGGAGGGCGTTGCCGCGTTCGACCGGCCCGAGGCCATGAACGTCATAAAGATAAGGAGCCGCCCACAGGCCGAGGACCGTGATCGTCACGGCGTAGGCGACGAAATTCATCGCGAACAGGTAGCGCCAGTCGCGGAAACGGACGACGGCGGCAACGCCGCGCAGGCTCTCGATCAAGTTTTCGGGCGCGCGCGCGTGGTAGGGATGTCCCGGCGGTGCATCGCGAACGACCGCGTAGACGTACGCGGCGACCACCAGCGAAAGCCCACCGAAGATCGCGATCGAAGCCCGCCAGCCCAGCGCCTCGACCATGGCCGCCCACGGCGCGGTCGCGAAGATGTTGCCGAGCGCACCGACCGTAATCAAAGAACTGATCGCGACAGCGAAGTGCTCGCCCGGCACCCAGCGCGCGAGCGTCACCAAACCGCCCATGAACACGATCGACCAGCCCAAGCCCATGAAGGCCCGGCCGACCGAGAGCCACGCCGACGACGGCGCCAACGCGAAGATCGTCGCGCCGATGACGCCGAACAGGATCATGCACGGCATCGCGCGACGCGGCCCGAAGCGATCGAACAGGATGCCGTTCGGAATTTGCACGGCAGCGAAAGCAAGGAAGAAGGCCGAGGTGAGGACGCTCAGGCCTTCGGGCGAGATTTGAAGTTCGCGCATCAAATCGGGCGCGATCACGGCGTGACTGATACGGAAGAACTCGCTCAAGAAATAAGCCGCCGCCAGCGCGGAGAAGATCGCGGCGACCTTGGCGAGCGAGGGACGCGGCGCGATCACACGCTTCGTGCGGTCCGTGGCCGGATCGCGGGACGGCTGCTATGGTCGGAGAGCGGCAATGGGAACGACATGACGGAAGTGGGGCGATGCGGCAGGGCGTGGCGAGGTTGGGGCTGGCGGCGGCGTTGGCGGTAGGACTGGCAGGATGCAACGGCGACTTCAATCTCGACTTCGGCACCGGACCCGCGGCCGCCGAGATTCCGTTCGTTGAACTAGAGACGTCAAAACTCGAAACTGTCTACCAGTTTTTACGGCTCGAGACCGGCGATGCCAAGACCGCCAGGACGGCGGTCGATCTCGTAGCGGCCGAACGCAAGGTCGTGATCGAACGAGCCCGCGCCGGCGATCCGGCCTTGGCGCTCGCCGCGCAAGTCAAGAACGGCCGGGCGATGGGGAACGGCCGTTTCTCGGTCGACGTTGCGGCTGGCATCGTCATGTGGCTGTTCCCATCCGCTTGCGCACTCGCCGACCTATCGGCTCGGGCAAGCGCCGGGGCGTCGCAGATCGTCCTGATCGGGGTCGGCCATCAGGACGTCGGCAAGGTTAGCGGTCTAGTCGAAAACCGGATCGATCTCCTGCTGATCGAACTCGGCTCGGGCGCACCGTCCGCCTTGGTCGGCCTGCCGCTGGGCGGGCCGGGCCAAGCGGTGATGGCGACGACCCCGGTCACGCTTGCCGGCGACTGCCGCTGAAGCGGGCAGCCGCGACCACCGCTCATGCCCCGCGAGCGCGCGCCGTCAGTACGCCCTGCACCACGATCGCCGCGATCACGAAGGCGCCGCCCGCCAGCACCGTCGCGGCCGGCACTTCGTCGATGAGCAACCAGACCCAGGTCGGCCCCAGCACCATCTCGACGCTGGCGAGCAAGGTGAGCTCGCCGGCCCGGACATGGCGGGCGCCGAGGGTAATCAATAGGTAAGCGAGAAAACTCGTACCCGCCCCGAGCACGACGGCCAAACCGAGATCGCGGAGCGACACCGCGAGGTCGGACGCCAGTAACGCTCCAATGCCCGTCGCGACGGCCGCGCCGACCATTAGCATCGGAATCATGTCGTCGGCCGCGCGTTCCGCGCGCATCGCCACCACCAGAAACGCATAAGCGACGGTCGAACCTAACGCGAGCGCGTCGCCGAGAATTTGGCCATGTGCCAACCCGTCGCCGGCCATGATCGCAATCCCGACGAACCCGATCGCGATGGCGACCCAAGTGCCGCGCCGGACCCGCTCGCCGAGCAACGCCCAGGCGACCAGGCCGGTCACGAACGGCGCCGCTCCGGTGATGAAGAGCACGTTCGCAACCTTGGTGTTCAGGAACGCCCATGTCCCCATGCTGGTGGCAACGCCCATGCAAATCCCGCCGAAGGTGGAACGCCAACCCATGCGCACCAGCCGCACGCCGGTGTGGCGGCCGGCGCGCACCACGAGATAGGCGGTGAGCGCCACGAGCATGGCAAGGCTGCGATAGAAAATGATTTGCCACCCGGTCGCGTCCTCCATCAATCGGATCAGCGGTCCGATCGTGCTGGCAGCGGCGGCCGAACCGAGGACCAGCGCAATGCCGAGCAATTTGTGACGCGCCAGCGCGTCGGGGGAAACTGTCACGGTTTTGTGGGGGATGAACGAGCCGACGCGGCCAGCGTATAAGGTGTGGCGCTGAAGGCCAAGTCGACGGTTGCGTAGCAAGCGCGGGACGAGTACCTAGATGAGAACCATGATGAGCCTCGTTCCCGCTTCCGCGCGGCCTGCCCGCGCCGTCGTTCTCTGGGCGATCGTCGCGCTCGCGCTCCTCGCCGCGCCGGCGGCTGCCGTCGCCCAAGTGACGAAATGGGAAGCGTTAATCCGAGCCGGCAACACCGCCTACCAGAAAGGCGACTTCCGAGCCGCGCAACAACAGTACGAATCAGCGCTCGTCGAAGCGCAGCGGATCGGCAAAGACTCAAAGGAAGTCGCAACCACCCTCAACAACCTGGCCGAGGTCGACCGCAACCTCGGCGACTTTGGGCGGGCGAGACAGCGTTTGTCCGAGGCTCTGGTAATCCAAGAGAAGAAACTTGGCCGCAGCCACATCGAGGTTGCCGACACGCTCAACAACATCGGGCTCGTGCTCATGGAGCAACGCGAGTACCAAAATGCGATCGCGCCGCTGACGCGAGCGCTCGACATACGCGAAAAGCTACTCGGTGCCACGCACGCCGAGGTGGCGATTACGGTGAATAGCCTGGGGAAAGCTCATCAGAGTCTCGGCCGCCTCGCCCAAGCGCGGTACCTGTACGAACGCGCGCTCGTCACCATTCAACAGTCGCTCGGCACCGACCATCCGTATATGGCCGCGACCCTCAATAATCTGGCCTCGGTGCTGTCGGCGCAGAACAACCTCGCCAAGGCCGAGGAGCTGATCCGCGAAGCCCTCAAAATCGCAGAAAAGGCGTACGGAAAGGAGCACCCGCAGGTCGCCGAATATCTCAACAATCTCGGCTCCATCTATCGCAAAGCTAAGCGCTTCGCCGAAGCCGAAGCGCTGGCCAAGCGCTCGCTCGCGATCAACGAGAAGTACTTCGGCGCCAACCACCCCGAGGTCGCGCAAATCCTTGAAAATTACGCCGTCATCCTGCGCGAGCTCGGCCGCGCCGCCGAAGCCGAGCAAGCGGAAACCCGCGCCAAGCAGATCCGCCGCTCGACGACCAGCGGCTAGCCCGGCCCTATCCGGTTCTTCCCTGTGAAGAACGGCTTTCGCGTCATCGATTCCGATCTCCACGTCATCGAACAAGGTGCGGTGTTCGCGGAGTACTTGGATCCGCGCTACCGGGCCGTGGCGCCGGACTATCTCGGCTGGAGCCCGGCCAACTTTCCGCATTGGCGCGTTCAGGGTGAATTGATCCCGCCGTGGTCCGACTGGCCCGACGTGGTCGGCCCGCAGGCAGCGCTCGACCGACCGGCTGAGTCCCGGTTCCGCGAGGTCAGGCGGCAGGGGTACGACGCCGCGGCCACACTCGCGGCAATGGACCAGGAGGGAATCGATATCGGGGTCATGTACCGGACCTTCGCGCACATGATCGTGTCGATCGACCGGTTGGCGCCCGACGTAGCGACCGCTTACTGCGCCGCGTTCAACGACTGGCTTGCCGACTATTGCGCCGCGGCGCCGACGCGGCTGCGGGCAGCCGCGATCGTGTCGCTGCACGATCCCGAGCTCGCGGCAGCCGAAGCGCGCCGCGCCGTAACGGCCAAAGGACACGTCGCCATCGTTCTTCTGCCGATGCCGGTCGCCGGGCGCTACGTGCACGCGCCCGAGTGCGATGTGCTGTGGCGCGAATGCGAGCGCCTCGGCGTTCCGGTCGCGTTTCACGGTACCAGCGGCGGAGCCGGACACGACTACGTCAGCAACCGCTTCATCAAGCATCCGAACTTCCGCACCCTCAACCACGCCGCCTCATTTCCGCTCGAACTGATGACGGCGCTCGGCGCGGTACTGGTCGGCGGCGTGTGCGAACGGTTTCCGGCGCTGCGTCTCGCGGTACTCGAAGGCAATTGCGGTTGGTTGCCGTGGTGGCTCGATCGGCTCGACGACCAATGGCGAAAGTACGGCGCCGGCGAGGCGGTCAAGCTCGCCGCCCGCCCGAGCGATTATTTTCGGCGCCAATGTTGGATTGGGACCGACGTCGACGAAGCACTGCTGCCGATGGTGATCGACCGCATCGGCAACGACCGGATCGTGCTATCGGTCGACTACCCGCACCACGACGGCCCGTTCCCGAATGGGATCGCGAGCTTCCTCGATCGTGCCGATGTCGACCTCGACTCGAAGCGAAAAATTCTGTGGGACAACTGTACTCGCCTCTACCGCTTCGACGCTTTCCCGCCCGATCAGTCGCCGAGAACGTGAAATAAGACGAGCCGGGCGTGCGGTGCGCGGCGGTGCTCGACCACGTAGATAGCCTGCCAGGTTCCGAGGCCGAGGCGTCCGTCGACGATCGGAATTGCCAGGTGCGTTTGGGTCAAGGCGGCGCGGATATGTGCGGGCATGTCGTCATTGCCCTCGGCGACATGACGGTAGAGCGATTGTCGCTCCGGCGCCACCCGAGCCAGGAAGGCCGTTAGATCGTCGAGCACATCGCGGTCGGCATTCTCCTGGATCAGGAGCGATGCCGAGGTGTGACGAATGAAGAGGGTGAGGAGACCGGTCCGATAACGGTCAGCGCTCAGTCGCGCTACGACGTCGGCCGTTATGTCGTAGAATCCCTGCCCGCTCGTCGCGACCGTCAATTTATGGTGGGATTGACGCATCGTTCAACTTTGACCCGCCGAAGACGGTTAGGCTAGGTTTTTACATGCCATCGGTTTTCATTACCGGCGCCAATCGTGGCCTTGGCCTCGAATTCGCGCGCCAGTATGCCGAAGCCGGCTGGCAGGTCCTGGCGGCATGCCGAGCCCCTGCCGCGGCAAAGGCGCTCGCCGCGATCGCCGATCGAAGCGCCGGGCGCGTGACGTTGCATCCGCTCGAAGTCTCGCGGTTCGAACAGATCGACACCCTCGCCTCGGCGCTGCGCGGCCAACCGATCGACGTTCTGATCAATAACGCCGGGATCGGATGGCCGCCACGCCCGCCTAACGACGGCTTCGGTCGCACCGACTATGAAGAATGGACGACGGTGATGCGCGTCAATGTGCTCGCGCCGATGAAGCTCTGCGAGGCGCTGGTCGAGAATGTGGCCGCCAGCCAGCACAAGGTCGTTGCCATGATTTCGAGCCGGCTCGGATCGATCGAGCTTGCGGCGAGCACCGGCAACGATCACGTCTATCGGAGTTCTAAAGCAGCGCTTAACATGGTGACCAAGATGCTCGCCGGCTACCTCGATGGCCGCGCGATCGTTCCGGTCGCACTCGGACCGGGATGGGTGCGGACCGACATGGGCGGCAGCACCGCCGCGCTCTCGCCCGAGGAGAGCGTGAGCGGGATGCGGCGAGTGATCGCCAAACTCGAGCGCACCGACGCCGGCGGTTTCTTCACCTATCAAGGCGATCGGTTGCCGTGGTGATCGGAAAGCGGAACGTCGAAGGCAACCCAGGGAGGATCGAATGCAGGTCAAACTAGGTCTCATCGCCACGATCGGCGCGATCGTGGCAGCAGCCGTAACGTGGTCGTCGGCGGCATCGGCGCAGAACGCGGTGGTGCTTAAGGGCGTGACGCCGTGGCAGGCGAGTTACTATTGGAGCGAGCCGTTTCTCATCTTCCAGCGGATGGTGAATACCCGCCTCAAGGGCAAAGTATCGGTCGACTATTTGGGCGGCGCCGAGGTGATCCCGCCCAACAATCAGTTCGAAGCGGTCCGCAACGGCACCATCGACGTGCTGCTCGCCGGTGCCAGCTACTACGCGGGCGAAATCCCCGAGTCGATGGCCGGAACGTTCTCGAAGAAAGCGGGATCGGAACTGCGCAAGACCGGCTACTTCGACCTGATGCGGAAGATTCATCTCGAAAAGGGCAACGTGATCTATCTCGCGTCGATCGGTGGGGAAGCCGATCGGGCGTTTCGTTTCTTCATCAAGAAGAAGATCGACAAGGCCGACTTCACGGGCCTCAAGCTCCGGGTGTCGCCGATCTACGTCGACATGGTCAAGGCGTTGGGCGGCACCCCGGTCAACATTGCGCCCGGCGAAGTCTATACCGCGCTCGAACGCGGCATCATCGACGGCGTCGCCTGGAGCTACGGCGGAATCACCGACTTTGGTTGGCAGGATCAAATCAAGTTCGTGGTCGAGCAGGCGTTTTATACCGGCGGCAGCTCGATCCTGATCAACAAGGCGGTGTGGGACCGGCTCACACCGGAGGTGCGGGCCGAACTCGACAAGATCGGCGCCGAGCTCGAAGTCGAGAGCGAGAAGTTCCACGGCGCCGCCGCCAAGCGCGAGGACGCAATGCTGCGAGGGCTCGGACTCGAGTTCGTGAAGTTCGGCGACGCCGACAAGCAGAAGTACTTGAACGCCGCGTACGACCAGGCGTGGAAGGCGTTCGTCGAGAAGAACACGAAGTACGGGCCGGACCTGATGAAGACTGCGCAGTAAGTCCGAGCTACCGGCGCGAAGGCTCTGCTCTCCCCGAGCGGAGCCTTCGTCATTTTGCGGCGCAGGTCGGCGGTGCGGTCTCGGTGCGGTGGGGATCGATCGCGATTCCCTTCGGCATCGCGTTGCGACCGATCAGCATCGGCTCATTGAATCCGGTGCGATCGACCAGGTTGACTTCGGCCTCGAGCGTCTGTGCAGCGACGCAAAACGCGAGCCTCACAACCGGGCGCTGCTCGGTGCCGCCGCCGTGGCGTTTGATCCGCATGGTACGCACGAGCTTGCGCTCGAACGTCGCGGTGCGGCCGTTCGGCGCCTCCACCGTGAACCGTACCCATTTTTCGCCCTTGCGGTCGATGCGGCGAATGTCGAGCGCGTGGAGCGATGTCACGTCGGCGCCGGTGTCGAGCTTGGCGCGAACTCCGATGTCGTCGGGCATCAAGCGAACGTTTTCGAGGTAACCAAGAATCGCGATCTCCGCGCCGCCCGGCGTGACCCCACCGGCGCCGTAAACCAGCGCCGCCAAGGTCGCGGCCGCAAGCCAGTTCCGCGCGCCGCGGCCCTGCCGGGGTCCGGCGTTTGCTGGTATAAGGAGCGCCGGGGTCACGTCGGCCCCGTCATCCGGTTAACATTTGCATCACGCTACGATGGCGGCGGTACGGGCGGAAGTCCCCTGTCGATGTCCGCTTCGGATAGCGTGAGAGGCGAGGAATGAAGCAACGCGGTTCGACCTCGGTCTCTCAGCCCGACGCCGCCGGCGCCCCGGCGATGCCGGGCCGACGGGCAGGTTCGCGCCGACGCGGCACCAAGCGCGCCAAGCTGCGGGTCGGCTGGCGCGAATGGGCGGCGCTCCCCGACTTGGGTATTCCCGCGATCAAAGCCAAACTCGATACCGGTGCCCGTACCTCGGCGCTGCACGTCTCGCATGTGCGCTGGCACGACGTCGACGGCAAGGACTGGGTCGAGTTCGACGCCCATCCGATCCAACATGACGAGACCGTGACGCACCGATGCTGGGCGCGCGCAGTCGATCGTCGCTGGGTTACCAACCCGGGCGGCCGACGCGAGAAACGGTTCGTCATCAAGACTCGTATCGAAGTCGGCGGGCGCACCTGGCCGATCGAGTTGTCGCTTACCAACCGCGACGACATGGGGTTTCGGTTGCTGCTCGGCCGCGGCGCGATGCAGCGCCGGGTCGTGCTGGATCCCAACCTTTCGTATCACACCGGTCGGCGCAAGGAGTCCCCGACTCCGGCCGCAGTGACCGCCGGGCGTGCCCCCCACAAGCGCCGGCGTCGGTCGGACGAAGAGGAGTAGTTCATGCGTATTCTCGTACTTGCGCGCAAGCCCAGCCTCTATTCGCACGCGCGCCTGGTCGAAGCGGCGAAGAAACGCGGCCACGAGATTCGTATCGTCAATACGCTCCGCTGCTACATGAACATCTCCTCGCATCGACCGGAAGTGCGCTACCAAGGCGAGCGGCTCGAGGGCTTCGATGCGGTCATTCCCCGCATCGGCGCCTCGATCACGTTCTACGGCATGGCGGTCGTGCGCCAGTTCGAGATGCAGGGGGTCTACTGCGTCAACGAGTCGGTCGCGATCGGCCGGTCACGCGACAAGTTGCGCAGCTTGCAGCTGCTCGCGCGCAAGGGGATCGGTTTGCCGGTGACCGGGTTCGCGCATTCGCCGGGCGACTCGGACGATTTGATTCGCATCGCCGGCGGCGCGCCGCTGGTAATCAAACTCTTGGAAGGCACCCACGGCCGCGGCGTGGTCCTGGCCGACACCTACAATGCCGCCAAGAGCGTGATCGAATCGTTCGGCGCGCTCGATGCCTATTTCATGACCCAGGAGTTCATCAAGGAAGCGGGCGGCGCCGACATCCGCGCGTTCGTCATCGGCGGCAAGGTCGTCGCTGCCATGAAACGTCAAGGCAAGAAGGGCGAGTTCCGCTCCAACCTGCATCGTGGCGGCTCGGCGACAGCGATCCGCATCACGCCCGAAGAACGTTCGACCGCCGTTCGTGCCGCCAAGACGCTCGGCCTCAACATCGCCGGCGTCGACATGCTGCGCTCAAACCACGGACCGGTGGTGATGGAAGTGAATTCATCGCCCGGCCTCGAGGGTATCGAGGGTGCGACCGGCAAGGACATCGCCGGCGCGATCATCGAGTTCATCGAAAAGAATGCGCGCCCGAATCGCACCCGAACCAAGGGCAAAGGTTAGCAACGATCGTACGGAACGGAGGGCGAGGGTGCCGAAGAACGTCCGTTTTTCGGTCGCCGCCGCGAAGGCGGCACCGATCCCAGCGGGGCGCCGTTCGGCGCTCCTCTTCGAGCACGGCTCGATGTCGCTCCGCTACTACGCTCCGCGAGGGGCCGACCCCCAAACGCCGCACGATCAAGACGAGGTCTATATCGTCGTGTCGGGATCGGGCCGCTACACCGTCGACGGGGAAACCGTATCGTTCGCAGCCGGCGATGTGTTGTTTGCCCCGGCCGGTGCCGACCACCGCTTCGAAGCGTTTACCGAGGACTTCGCGACCTGGGTCATCTTCTACGGTCCAACCGGCGGCGAGCACTAAAGCTCAAAAAAATGGGCCGCCCGCGGCTTGGCAAGGGATGACAAGCCCGGGCGGCCCGACGAAGCACCGGCTGCTAACGCCGCTGGAGGATCATGGACGTCGTCCGGTACTGCGTTGCTCCGTCGTTACTCTTAGTGAGTCACGTCTCGATCGTTCGCGCGTCAGCGATCCGCTCGGCCACGTCGGTCTTTGGGGTCAATTCGGCGCGCGTCGACGGCGCTAACCAAGGCGAGGAAGAACAGGGCCATGACGGCGCCAAAACCGATTGCAACCTCGAGCATCGATACCCCCATCGGTGAAGATGGCCTGAAATGTTAAAGCTGGAATAACTTCATGTAAACGAATAATATTGACTTTTAATATCGAGTACGTTGAACTGTGGATATCGCGCTCGCCCGCACATTTTTGCAGATCGTTGAGACCGGGAGCTTTCTCGGTGCGGCCCAGCGGCTGAACTTATCGCAGTCGACGATCAGCATGCGGGTCAAAGAACTCGAATCGCAGCTCGGTCAGGCGCTGTTCGAGCGAAGCAAGGCCGGTGCGACATTGACAGCCGCCGGCGCACGTTTTTTCCCGCACGCATCGACCATGGTTCGCGCCTGGCGCCAGGCGAATCAGGAGGTCGGCCTTTCGACCCGCTTCAAGGCTGTGCTCGCGGTCGGCGGCCAGTTCAGCTTGTGGGATCGGCTACTGCTTCGGTGGCTCGGCGACTTCCGCCGAACCCAGCCCGACGTCGCGGTGCGGGCCGAGGTCGGACAGCCGGACGGACTCATGCGGATGATTTCGGAGGGATTGCTCGATATCGGCGTCATGTACAACCCGCAGCGCCGCCCTAACCTCGACGTCGAAGAACTGATCGACGAGACCCTGGTCCAGGTGACGACCGCGCCGGCGCCGGTGGCGCGTCTCGGGCCCGACTATATCTTCGTCGACTGGGGCCCCGATTTTCAGACCGAGCACGCCACCGCTTTTCCGGAGTTGGAAGCGCCGGGCACCGTCATGAGCCTCGGCGCCATCGGGCTGTCCTACATCCTCGAGAACGGCGGTTCCGGCTATTTCCCCGAGCGCGTGGTGCGACCGCTGATCGATGCCGGTACCTTACGGATGGTGTCGGCGGCACCGGTGTTCCACCGGCCGGCCTACGTCGTTCATCGGCGTTTCGAGGACGGCGACCCCGGTCACGTCGCGCTGGCCGGTTTGCGCGCGGTGGCGCGACGCGAATCGGTCGCGGCGGCGTAAGATGCGATTGCGCCGGTCGCGGCGCCCCATTAGGTTGCGCTCCCGACCATGTCCACCCAGCCGTCCAACGACCCAGGCTCCGCGTCCGAGGCCATCGCTGCGGTCGTACCGACCCGTTCCGCGCTCGGGCGCACGCTTTGGATCGCCCTCGGCTGGTTCTGCGTCGCGCTCGGCGCCATCGGCGTCGCGCTACCGATCATGCCGACCGTGCCGTTCCTGATCGTCGCGGCGTGGGCTTTCGGCAAGGGTTCGGAGCGCTGGCGCAATTGGTTGTGGAGCCATCCCTTGTTTGGCACCTACTTGCGGGTTTGGCATCGCTACGGCGTCATTCCACCACGCGCCAAAGCGCTCGCTGTGGTCGCCCTGTCGGGGTCGCTCGTGCTGATGTGGCTGATCGGGATACCGGCCTATGCGATCGCCGCCGCGGCCGCGATCATGGCGGCGATCATCCTCTACATCCTGAGCCGCCCGAGTCGCCCGCCCGCCGATGCGCCGGATGAGGATCGCTACCCCTAGTCCAGCGGCGCTCAGAACCAACGCGGCGTTTCGGCGCGGTAGGTCTCGTAGGCGGCGCCGAACTTGGCGGCGAGATACACCTCTTCGCGCGCAATGACGCCGACCCTGAGGACCAATACGAACACCGCGGCGAGCGCCGCCATCGGCAGGCTTCCGACCGCCGCCGCAATACCAAGGTAAGCGAAGATCAGCCCCAGATAGATGGGGTTGCGCGAGCGTCGATAGGGGCCATCCGTCGCGAGGGCGACGGTCGGTTTATGCGTTTGGAGATTCGTCCCGATCGCCCGAAACCGAGCCAGGCTCGATACAAGAAGCACCGCGCCCGTCGCAAAGAACATCGCGCCAGTACCGTAACGGAACAGCGACGGAACCGGGGGAGTCGGCCAGAACCACTCCGCCGCATACCCCAGAGCCAGCAGCGCGACCGCGATTAACGGCGGCGGTGCAATGACGCCGGGATTGTCTCTCAACGGGGTGACGGGCACCGCGAATAGCTCGCTTGACAGATAAATAGACAATATAGTTGTCAATATCGTTAGAGCAAGAGAATTCGTCAGACTTGTCCCCCTTGAACTCGAGGCCTGACGACCTAAATCTGAAAATTGCCGAATGCCCGAACGGGGTTCGGTCTAACCCGGCCCGACCAGATCGGTAGGCCTTAACGCATGTCGCTCAAACTGGAGGATATGTCGCCCATGTTCGCATTCGATTTCTCCCCCCTCTTTCGCTCGACGGTCGGCTTCGACCGCCTCGCTCAGATCGCTGAGCAGGTGTCGCGGCTCGACGATTCGGCTACGAGCTACCCGCCCTACAACATCGAGAAAGTGGACGAGGACAGCTACCGCGTTACGCTGGCGGTTGCCGGATTCGCCGACTGCGAACTCGCCGTCGAGGTCAAAGAAAACGCCCTCGTCATCGCCGGCCGCAAGTCCGAAAAGGATGAGTCGGGCGATCGTTATCTCCACCGCGGCATCGCCGCCCGCGATTTCGTTCGACGCTTCGAGATCGCCGACCACGTCCGCGTTGTCGGCGCCACGCTCGAGAGCGGGCTGCTCCATGTCGATCTCGTGCGCGAGCTTCCCGAGGCTATGAAGCCGCGACGCATCGCGATCACAAAGGGAACTCCGGGGCTAATCGACAAAGCCAAGAAGCTGATCGATACCCACGCCGCTTGACCTCGCGCGCGGGCGGGATGCACCAGGCGTTCCGCCCGCGCCACGTTCGTACCGGCTCCGAATCGAGCCTGAGCTAGCGTGCCGGCTAAACTCCGCTATGATCGCCGTCGTTCGGCTGCCGCGCCCTGTTGCGGCCGCGCAATCGGTGGAAAAATGCGATGACGACGGTGGGTCCGCCCGCTGCGCCCTTCAACGAGCGTGAATGGCAGCGGCACGCTCGGCGCAATATGACGCATTCGATTGCGTTATTGGCAGCGATGGTGGCATTGCTGTCGGGATGCGCGTGGCTGTCCTTCGGCACGTGGGCGGCAATTGCGCTCGCGGTCGCTGCCGCAACGATTCTGGTCCTGGGACCGATGGCCGCCCCTCGGCTGATCCTCCGTTTCAACCGAGCGCGCCGTTTACGGCCGTTCGAGCTGCCAGCGCTCGCAAGCTTGGTACGGGAGCTCGCCGAGCGGGCTGGGCTCGATGCCGTTCCGTCGCTTCTTTACATTCCCGACCCGATCCCCAACGCCTTCGTGCTCGGTCGCCGGCGCGCGCCGATGATCGCGGTGACGGGCGGCCTGCTTCGGATCCTCGATCGACGCGAACTTGCCGGCGTACTCGCGCACGAGATCAGTCACATCCGCCACAACGATCTATGGATCCTGGGCGTTGCCGCTTTGCTCGGGCGCCTCACGCTCCTGCTCGCGGCGATCGGCGTCGTGACGTTGCTGGTCGGATTGCTGTTTGCCGTAGCCGGCCACGACATCGTGGCGATCGGGTGGATCGGAGCCCTGCTTGCGGCACCCGCCGCTGTTCTTCTCGTCTATGCCGCGCTTTCGCGCACGCGCGAGTTCGAGGCCGATCTCGGCTCTACGGCCCTAACACGGGACCCGCTGGGGTTAGTGTCGGCCCTCGTGACGCTCGAACGCCATCGCGTGAGCAGCTGGTTCGCGTGGTTCCTCCGCGGCGGTTCGGCAACAGTCGCGCCGACGGTTGGGCCTCATCCCGGAACGCACGAGCGAATCCGCAGGCTTCTGTCTCTAAAGGAAGCGGGACGGTCGGAGCGACCGACCTACGGGATCGCGGTTGTCGTTCCGGCGGGTTCCTTGATAGACCATCTAGGGTTGCGACGGTGGCTCGCGCCAATGGCCTAAGTTGTGCTAACAGGATTCCCTAATTGACCGCGCTCCGGAACGAGGTCACTCTAAACCGTTGTCACAATAAGAGCTTTGGGCCCCGCTAGCACAACGATGGAACGGGTTACTTTTCAGGTCTACTCGTTCGAAGGCGATCGCTGGATGCTCGACGAGCAGTACCCCAAGGAGAAGCAGAGCATGGCGATCGAGGCCGCCAAGCGACTCACTTCGCAACCAGGGGTAAAGGCCGTGAAAGTTGTTCGCGAGACCTACGACGACGACAGCGGTCGATATAAGGAGTTTACCGTCTTCGATAGCCAGCGTGTCGGCCGGCGCCCCGCTTCGCCGAGCGACCAGTAGACCTTGCGCTCGTCCGACGACGACTGCCGAGAATCCTTCCGCTAAAACAATCGCTTAGAACGGCGGTTCCGGACAAGACATCTACGCGCGCCGAGCCGCGTTCGCAACGTTTGAATAACGATCGGCCGAAGGCGATAATGTGGATTGAAAGCGCCGCCATAAGGCGCAGGGGTGAGGGAATGACGGAGTGGAATTATTATTTCGAGTCGTGCCACGCAACCCTGAACTCGGGGGGGACCGTTCGTCTCCCGGGCGGGCACGGGATCGTGACCCTGGCCGATGACGCCGATGGCGCCGATTGCGAGAAGGTCTTCTTTCCCGCGCGGCAGTCGCTTTTTACGCTCGTACCCGGCGTCATGGCCCTGCTCGAACGCCACGGTCTGGCGACCCGCTACGGAAAAGTGCGCGGGTAACGCGCCCTCGGCAGCTAAGCCGTATTTCTCGACTCGAGCGCCGTGCGTCGGGGCGAAGCCTTTCCTGGTCCATCGGCATGTCTCTCGCGGGTGGTATGTCACCGATTTAGTCAATAAATTATCCTGAATCAAGTAAATTATTGTCCTAGAATCGCGAGGCCAAGTTCGGGTAATATATTGTCTATGATCTCGGACGGCCTTCGCGACAACCTGCTCGCGCGCATGCGAATCCTGAAGCTGTCGCGGCGCGCGCTGTCGCTCCGAGCGGGCTTGAGCGAAGGCGCGGTCAAGGCGATCCTGGCCGGCCACTCCAAGCATCCGCGCCACGACACGCTCGAAAAAATCGCTGCGGCGCTCGCCTGCACGTTGAGCGAGCTGCTCGGCCTCGGCAAGGACGAGGGCGCGAGCGTTCTCCATCGCGTGCCGGTGCGCGGCGAGGTGCGGGCCGGGGCCTGGGTCGAAGCGTTCGAATGGCCGCGCACCGACTGGTTCGAGGTCGCCGTTCCCGCCGATACGCGTTATCCCGCGCTGCCGCGCTTCGGCCTGGTGGCGCGCGGTCCGTCGATGGACCTGATCTATCCCGACGGCACGGTCCTGATCTGCATCGCCTTCGCCGACCTCGGCCGCGATCCGCGCACCGGCGAGCGCGTCATCTGCCGCCGCCGCCGCCCGGGCGGCGAATACGAGATCACGGTCAAAGAGTACGTCGTCCGCGACGGCGCACACTGGCTGCTGCCGAAAAGCACCGACCCGGAATTCCAGTCGCCGGTCAAACTCGAGCCCGGACGCGACGGCGAGGTCGGTGTCATCGCGTTGGTGGTCGGGAGTTACCGCCCCGAGTGATACGATAATTTATTGTCTGTTTTTTCGTTTACAGATAAATAATTATCTATAGAGTTGCGGGGGAACGGGCCCCATGGCAACCCCGGCAATCTCCTCCGATCAAACCGCCCCGCTGGCGACCGAGTCGCCCGAGCTGTCGGTGTTCGATGTCGCGGCCGTTCGGCTCCAGACCTACTGGACCGAAGGCGGCGACGGCATGGTGATCGTGCGGATCGAGGATGCCAGCGGCCGCGCCGTGATCTCGGCCTCGTTGTTCGGCGCGGCGGCCGCGGGCCGGCACCGGCTCCCGCCGCGGATCGAAACCGGCGTTTACGACGAACGCGCCCCCCAACGCCGCGCCGACGTCCTGCCGGCGGCCGAGCGCGGCGGGCTCGTTCGCTACCTCATCGTCGGCGATAGCGAGGCCGCGGTGCGCGCCGAGGGCGAGGCGTTTCGCCACGGCTGGGGCTTCGCCTACGACCCGATCGTCGGCGAGCCGTATCGCCGGAGCGACGGCAAATGGGTGAGCGAGGCTTCGCGCGCGGTGAGCGCCGATTGACCGCCGCCCCTCCTCGAGTCGAGCGCGCCTCGCGAGCGAGTCGAGCGCCGGCCTCGCGACCGCCACGCCGCCGCCGCGCGCGCCGGTGCGGGCGGCGGCCGACATCCGGTGCCTCACCCACGTCGAAGTCGCCATCGTCGGGCGCGACGACGCCCTGACCCGCCCGGCGAGCCTTGGCCTCTCGCGCGCCTTCGACCGGCTGTTCGACGTCGACGATATCGCTGGTCCGATCGGGTGGTCCGACGTCAATCGGTTGCGACGCGAGCTGATTGCCCGCCACCGGCGGCGGCTCCGCCGCCCTCGTTGAGGGCCCGTCCGGCTCGCTCCGCTCGCCCCCCTTCCCCCGCGGAGCGGCTATCGTGTGCACACCCTCAATGCTCCCTCCCCCGCGGAGGCGGAGCGGGGGAGGGAGTATCGAGGACGGCTCCGCTCTGGGGTGGCTCAGTGGCGATAGCCGCGGTCGGAGCGGTCGAGCATCCGCATCCACGCCGCGAACTCGAGCTGCCCGACATCGTCGCGGGTGTCGAGGCTCATGTCGTCGTAGGAGACGCGCGCGACCGCATCCGGCATCGGCGCGAGCGTCCCGGCGGCGCCGGTGTCGACCTGCACGCGGCACGCCTGTTCGAGCAGATAGAGCCGCATGAACGCCTCCGGCACCGAGCGCCCGAGCGTCAGCAGCCCGTGATTCTTGAGGATCATCTGGCGGTTGCCGCCCAAGCTCGCGACCAGGCGCTCGCGCTCGTCGAGGCGCAGGCTGATGCCCTCGTAGTCGTGGTACGAGATGCGGCCGAAGAACGCGGTCGCCGCCTGCGAGAGTTGCTGCAGGCCTTCCGCGGTCGCCGCCACCGCCATGCCGGCCCGCGTGTGGGTGTGCATGACGCAGATGTTGCTGTCCTCGTCGATCATGTGGACGGCGGAGTGGATGACGAAGCCGGCGCGGTTGATCGGGTAGTTGCTCGAGCCCACGATGTTGCCGTCGCAGTCGATCTTGACCAGGTTCGACGCCGTCACCTCGTCGTAGGCGAGGCCGAACGGGTTGATCAGGAAATGACGCTCCGGCCCCGGCACGCGGACGGTGAGATGGCCGTAGATCGAATCGGTCCAGCCGAACCGGTCGACCAGCCGGTAGGCGGCGGCGAGCTGGATGCGGAGTTCGCGCTCGACCGCGGCCGGCGCCAGTTCGCGCGTTGCAATCGCTGCTTGGGCTGTCATGCCGTCCTCCGTGTGCGGGGCTGATCGATCGCGCGCAACAGCTTACATCAGGCGCGCCGGCCGCGCCTGGGCGGCGGCGACCTCGCTCGCCTCGAGGGTCAGGTCCCAGTCGGTCTTGTGCACGACCTGAAGCAGCAGGTGCGTCAGCGAATGCAGGTACTGGGTGTTGAGCGTGATGTTGACCTGATTGCCCTGCTCCGGCGCGAACGACAGCTGGTAGTGGCCGTTCGCCTGCGGCGTCGCCTTGAGGCGGGTCACCAGCACCGGCTCGACGCCCAGCGGCAGCTTGGGCTCGGCCTTCTCTTCGTAGGTCTTGCTGAAGTCGGTCTGCGCCACCGCGGTCTCGCGTTGAAACGCGACCACCGAGCGCTTGGCGACCGGGTCGGTCTGCGTCACCACGGTCGGGGCGCGCTCGGTCAGCTTGCCGAGAACGCCCCAGAACCGCTTGATGAAGCGGCGGGTGAACCACAGCCGGATCTCGGTGTCGTCGGTCGTGCTCATGTGGAACAGGATGCGATCCTGCTCGGCCGAGTACTCCATCTTGAACTGGTGTAGCGAAGACATGGTGGCGAAGCGAAGACCTGTCGGCGTGGCGAAGCGAAGACCCGTCGGCGAAGCGAACACTGCGGGCGCGGCGCGGCCATCGGCGCGGCCCGCTCGTCCGCTCTTTGATAGCGAGGCCGGTCCCGCGGTGCAAGCCGGCGGCGCGTTCGCGCGAATGCCCGGCGGCGCGTTCGCGCGAATGCCCGGCGGCGATTGCCAGGGCCGCGCCCCGCTCCTATGGTCGTCGCCGCCCGCAAGCGAGGTTTCCGATGGCCGGCGACAAGATCGAAGCGACGTTCCTGATCAATCCCGACATGCAGCGCATGCTCGAGCGCGCGGCGACGAAATACGAGCTGCCCGACGTGTCGAAGGCGCTCCGCGTCATCCTCGACTACGTGATCTACGAGGGCGACGCCGACCGCATCTTCACCAAGATCCGCTGCAAGCGCTGCTCGTCCCGGTTCTGATCCGACCCGGCGCATCGCATGGCGCACGCACCGCGATCGGCGGCCCCGGCCCTCACTATCGGCGTCCTCGACCAGTCGCCGGTCCGGAGCGGCGGCACCCCGGCCGAGGCGATCGCCGAGACCGTGCGCCTCGCGCAGGCGTGCGAGCGGCTCGGCTACCGCCGCTACTGGCTGGCCGAGCATCACGGCACCGACGGCTTCGCCGGCTCGGCGCCCGAAATTCTGATCCCGCACGTCGCCCACGCGACCGCGACGATCCGGGTCGGCTCGGGCGGCGTCATGCTCTCGCACTACAGCCCGTTCAAGGTGGCCGAGGTCTTCCGCCTGCTGGAAACCATGTTCCCCGGGCGGATCGATCTCGGCATCGGCCGCGCGCCGGGGAGCGACCAGCTGACCGCGGCCGCCCTCGCCTACGGCAACCAGTTGGGGCTCGAATACTTCCCGACCAAGATCGCCGACCTGGTGGCGTTCCTCTCCGACACCCCGCCGCCGACGCGGGCGCTCGCGCGGGTGCGGGCGACGCCCAAGGCGCCCGGCATGCCCGAAATCTGGGTGCTGGGGTCGAGCGGCGACAGCGCGAGCTATGCCGCCCTGTTCGGGCTCCCCTACGCTTATGCCCACTTCATCGCCGGCGGCGGCGGCGAGGAAGCGGTCGGCCGCTACCGGGCCGCGTTCAGCCCCTCCGATCGGCTCGCCACGCCGCGCACGAGCCTCGCGGTGTTCGCGCTCTGCGCCGACACCGAGGCGGAGGCCGACCGCCTCGCCCGGAGCCGCGACTTGTGGCGCCTGCGCCTCGAACGCGGCGAACTCGGGCCCTATCCATCGGTCGAAGAAGCCGAGGCCTACCCCTATAGCGACGTCGAGCTGGCGGCGATCGCCCGCACCCGTGCCCGCACGATCCTCGGCACGCCCGCCCAGGTGAAAGCCAGGCTCGAGGCGATGGCGGCAGCGCACGGCGCCGATGAACTCGTGATCGTCACCATCACCCACGATTTCGCGGCGCGCCTGCGCTCCTACGAGCTGATCGCCCAGGCGTTCGGATTGGCCGGGCGGTGAGCGCCGCTACCGCCGGTAGCGGTCGCTGGCGGTGTCCGGCAGATATGCACCGGATATCCACCGCACTGTCCACAACTTTTTGATTTTAAACGATATTTTGTCTTGCGCCGACAGCCGCCCCAGGCTTCTAATGGCGGTGTCGGTGAACGTGTTCGGTGGACGCTTTGGAGCCGAGCGACGGCGCCGTCGGGTGGGAAGCCTGCAGCGACGGGGACCTGCGTCGAGGACCCCGGCCGACAACGGCTCTGAGCACGACCGGTGGGCGGTCGCGTTCGCTGAAGCGGCACGGCGATGAGCTGTGCCGCTTCGTGCGTTTTGACGGCGCCCGCCCGCGTGGGCTCAGAACAGCTGGACCAAGATCACCGCCATCGCGACCACGCCGACGTTGAAGGCGATCGTGCGCAGGCCGGTCACGCCGGCGACGTAACAGCCGGCGTGGATCACGCGGGCGGCGAAGAACACGATCGCGCTCCACGCGGTCGCCGCGTTGGCTTGGCCCGACACGTGCGCCGCCAGCACCAGGACCGCGAACACGATCAGGTTGTCGGAGTGGTTGCGGACCGCGCGATCGATCCGCCCGCGCCACCCGGTCATCGGCGGCATGTGCTCGCGATTGCCGGCCGCCGCTTTGGCGCCGATCGTCTTGATGACGGCGAAGCCCTGCCCGTAATAGAGGACGAAGAACAGGACCGCCGCGGCGACCAGCATCCAGAGGTCGGTGGTCATGCGCACTCCCCTCGCAGACCCGCAAAAAAGGCGCGGCCGGCCGGGGCCGGCCCCGCGGTCCCGCGCCGCGGTCTAGCGCCGCTTGCGCTTGGCGCGACGGCGCGCTGCCGGCCGCCGCGCCCGGCCGGCGCTACGCTTGGCGCCGCCCGCGGCCTTGCCGAGATAAGCGTTGGCCTCGATTTCAAGCTCCATTTCCGGATGCAGCAACACGCCTTCGTAGCCGTGGGCGATGAAGCCCTTCTCGGGCCAGCGCTGCTTCAGGATGCGGTCGACCACCGCGAAGTACTCGCGCTTCCGGACGATCATGCGCACTTCGTAGACCTGAGCGGGACGCGCGCCGGCGTCCTTCAGCACCTTCTCGATGTTGTCGAGCGTGGTGTGGGTCTGGGCTTCGATCCCTTGCACCAACCGGCGCTCGTTCATCGGCCCGCTGACCCCGGTCAGCGCCGAGGTCCCGGAAATGAACAGCCAGTCGCCGAGCTGGACGGCGCGGTCGAAATGGCCGACCGGCGGCGCCAGCGTCTTGGGGTTGAAGATTTTCTTCGGCATAGGTCCTCCTCCAAACGTTGTTTGTTCGGCCGCTCCGATCGGCACGCGCCCGGATGCTAGCCGCAACGACGGCGCATCGAAAGCGAATCCGACGATCGGCTACCCCGGCGCCGGCGCCGGCGCGGCGCAGACCGCGGCGAAGGGCTGAGCCTGGCCCTGCCCGAGCGAGGGCGGCGCGGCACGGTCGATCCACGCCAGGATATCGGCGAACACCGCTTCGCGGTCGCGGGCTTGCAGGAGGCGATGCGGCGCATCCCTGAAATAGAGCCCCGCCTTGGGTCCGGCGAAACGCGCGTAGGCGGCGCACGCCGACACCAGCGGCACCGCGCGGTCGCGGGCTCCGAGCAGGACCAGCGTCGGCAGCGTCACGCCGCCGGCGGCATCCGAGGCCTGACTGCTGAGCGCGATCAACCCGGCATAGGTATCGATCCGGACCTCGCGGATGACCCGCGGGTCGCCGCTCAAGCGCTCGGCCGCGCGCGGCGCGAGGCGCGGGTCGCGGTTGGCGTTGATGGTCGCGCGGTTGCCGGGGACGGTGCGCGCCGCGAGCGCGACCATCCCCTCGCCCACTTCGCGGAGCGGCATCGCCTCGCGCACCGCCGGCGCGGCCAAGATGAGGCCATCGACTTCCGGCGCCGGGCGGCGTGCGGCGGCCGCGATGATGACCGCGCCGCCCAAGCTCTCGCCGAGGAGATAAAGCGGCGTCCCCGCCGCTTGCGCCGCTCGCACCGCCGCGACCGCGTCCACGAGGTCGTCGACCATGGCCTCGGCGCCCGCCCACAGGCTCGGGTGCGGGCCTTCGCCGAACCCGCGCTGATCGAAGGCGTAGGTGGCGACGCCGCGCTGGGCGAGCCACGGCCCGAGCTCGTCGAACGCGAGCCGGAAGTCGCCGAACGAGTGGAGCGCGATCACGCTCGCGCGCGCGGTCCCGGCCGGCCGCCACGCCGCGAGCGGAAGCGTGGCGCCGTCGCGGACGCGGAGGTGGTCCGCGGCAAGCCGCGGGGCATCGGTCGCCGGCCCGGCCCGCATCACGACCGGCGCGCAGGCACCGGCGCCGAGCAGCGCCGCCACGCCGGCGAGCGCGACGGCGACGTTACGCGACCGGCGTCGCACGACGCTCGGTCGCCGCGTAGATCCACGCGCCCACGCCCGCCATGACCGCGACCAGAATCGCGACCCAGCCGAAGAACGGGACCGCGCCCGCGGCTTTGAGGACGATCAGCACGACGATCAGGCCAAGCAGGCGGAGGCCGCGGTGCGCGGTGCCGCTCTTCCCGACCAGCCAGAGACAGCGATCGCCGAGCCAGAACGCGGCGGTGAGGTAGCCGAGAAACAGCGCGGCGGCGAAGGCAGCGCCGGCGAACAGCGCCAACGGAATACCAATCACCGTGACGAACAGGAACAGGATCGCCGGCGGCGTCGCGAACAGGGCGAGCGCGCCGAAGCCGAGCGCGGGGCCGAAAGCGCGGTGAAAGGCGCCGGTCGCGCGCGTCAGCGCCGACGGAACGATCACGAGGATGAATCCTCCCACCAGCGCCAGTCCGGCGAGCCAGGCGACCCCGAGGCCGTACCAGACCGCTCCCGCCAGCGAGCGGACCGCTTCCGTCTCGAGCGGCGAGCGCGCCACCCGGTGGACGGTCCGGCCGCGAATCACGACCCCGGGCGCGATCTCGGCCGGGGCGGCGCTGACATAGGTGAAGTCGCCGCCGATCACCGTACCCGGAAACAGGCGAATCCGGCGCCCGGCGGCCTCGACGCTGCCGCCGATCCGGCTCGCGATATCGACATTCTCGCCGGCAACGGCCAGGTCCCCGGCGATATCGCCCGCGACGACGACACGGCCGCCGCCCACCATCGCCGACCCGCCGATCCGAGCGGTCGGCAGCAACTCGACCGTACCGCCTGCGGCGAACAAGTCGTCGCCGACGATGGCCTCGATCTCGATCTGGCCGCCGGTCACGCGGACATCGTCGCCGATCTCGCCGGTCACGGTGACGACCCCGCCCGCGGCGGCGACGTCGCCCGAAATCCGTCGCCCGATGCGAACGATGGCGCCCGCGGCCGCGACGTCGCCCGTATCTCGGCGTCGATGACGACGTTGGCCCCGGCGGCGTAGACGTCGTCGCCGATCGTGCCGCCGCGATAAACGTCGCGGCCGAGGGGCTCGGCCGCAGCCGCCAGCCCGCCATTGGCCGCGACGGCGGCCGCGATCGCGACGACGAGACGGCGGCTACGCATGCGCCGCCGGCTCGGGCTTACCCGCGCACGCGCTGGACCAGCCGCCAGGCGAGCGGCAGCGCGATAACGGCGATCGCGAGCTTGAGCGCATCGCC
>Ga0194121_10003415_pt1 | contig 24132 bp, 14 predicted proteins | sample TA2MahCa50mmetaG_FD_148609 | JGI IMG/M metagenome (GOLD analysis project Ga0194121, IMG submission 148609) | Freshwater microbial communities from Lake Tanganyika, Tanzania - TA2015020 Mahale Deep Cast 50m | ecosystem: Environmental > Aquatic > Freshwater > Lake | place: Tanzania: Lake...
CTTCGAGCGCTTCGCCGTCGCGCCGGCCGAGCGGCCGAGCTTCCGCCTGGCGCTGCGGCTGCTGCGGCGCGAGCGCGGCTTCCGGTTGCAGGCGATCCCGCTGCTGGCGTACCCGCTGCTCTTCCTCGCGCTCGGCCGCGGGGCGGACGACGACGGGCTGTTCGCGCTGCTGTTCAGCCAGCTGCCGGCGCTGGTGCTCGCGCTGGCCGGGATGCTGCTGCGCTTCACCGATTCGCCGGCCGGCGGATTCGCGCTGGCGTGGCACGGCGGCGCGGCCGCGCGCTCGCTCGAGCGTGGCGCGCGCAAGGCGTGCTGGTGGGGGGTGGCGCTGCCGCTGGCGGCGATCGTCACGGTGCTGCTGGTGCACGATCGCGGGGGGTGGTTCGGGGCGGCGGCCGGCGCGCTCGGGCTCTGCTCCTCGACGCTTGCGTTGCTGCCGGCGACCGCCGTGCCGCAGTTGCCGTTCCAGGAGCGGCTGCGCGGCCGGGTCGATGGCGGTGAGGGGGGGCGGGTGTTCGGGCTGCTGGCGCTGCTCTTCTGCCTCGCCCTGCTCGCGTGGCCGCTCGTTCGCTCCGGGGCTGCCGGCGCGGCTGCGGTGCTGCTGCTGGCGCTCGGCGCGACCGCTTGGCTGCTGCGGCGACGGGTGCCGGAAGCGGGTGTCGCGCTCGACGCGACCGTCGCCGACGCCCGCCCGCTCGCCGGAGCCGCGGCCGGGTCGCTGCCGTTCGCGCTGCGGCTGCGGCGGGAGCTGCGCGGGCTGTGCGCCTACTTCGTCGGCGCAGCGCTGGTCTTCAGCGCTTTCTACGCCTGGATGTGAACGAACTGGGGATCGCCCGGAACGACTGACCCGTCCGCTTCGGGCCGGCACGAAACACCCCGTCGTCGGTGATAATCCGCGCCCTTGTCTCGCCGAGGGGAGGCGCCACGCCCGTGTCCGACAGCCCGCCATCGCTGACGCCCCCGAACCTCCCGAACGAGCGTGCGCTCCTGCTCGAGCAGGAGATGAAGGACAGCTACCTGTCCTACGCGATGTCGGTGATCGTCAGTCGCGCGCTGCCCGACGTCCGCGACGGGTTGAAGCCGTCCCAGCGCCGCATCCTCGTCGCGATGAACGACCTGAACCTCGGGCCGCGCAGCAAGCAGCGCAAGTGCGCGAAGATCGCCGGCGACACCTCGGGCAACTACCACCCGCACGGCGAGTCGGTGATCTACCCGACGCTGGTGCGCATGGCGCAGCCGTTCAACATGCGCTACCAGCTGGTGCAGGGGCAGGGCAACTTCGGCTCGATCGACGGCGACCCGCCGGCGGCGATGCGCTACACCGAGGCGCGGATGGCCGCCGCCGCCTCCGCGATGATGGAGGACCTCGAGCAGGACACGGTCGACTTCGTCCCCAACTACGAGGGGACGCGGCAGGAGCCCACCGTCCTGCCGAGCCGCTTTCCGAACCTGCTGGTGAACGGCAGCAACGGCATCGCCGTCGGCATGGCGACGTCGATGGCGCCGCACAACCTGACCGAGGTCTGTCAGGCGCTGCGCGCGGTCGTCGACCGGCCCGAGATCACGATCGACGAGTTGATGGAGTTCGTGAAGGGGCCCGACTTCCCGACCGGCGGCATCCTCTGCGGCACCTACGGCGTGCGCGAGGCCTACCGCACCGGTCGCGGCTACGTCGACGTGCGCGGCAAGGCGTCGTTCGAGGAGGCGGGCGCCAAGGGCAACCGCCAGCGCATCGTCATCACCGAGATCCCGTTCCAGATCAACAAGACCGTCCTCATCGAGAAGATCGCCGAGCTGATCAAGGACGGGCGGCTCGAGGGCGCCAGCGAGGTGCGCGACGAGTCGGACAAGGACGGCATCCGCATCTGCGTCGAGTGCCGCGCCGGCGAGGACGCCAAGGTCGTCCTGAACCGGCTCTACGAGTTCACCCAGCTCCAGGACCGCTTCTCGATCATCAACATCGCGCTGGTCGACGGCCGGCCGAAGACGCTGTCGCTCAAGGACCTGCTGGTCGAGTACGTGGCGTACCGGCGGGTGGTCGTCACGCGGCGGACGCGGTTCCTGCTCGGGAAGGCGCTCGACCGCCTGCACATCCTCGAGGGATTCCTCGTCGTCCTGTCGCACATGGACGAGGTGATCGCGACCATCCGCGCCTCCGCCGATCGCGACGACGCCAAGAAGAACCTGGTGGCGCGATTCAAGCTGTCGGAGCGGCAGGCCGATGCGATCGTCGACCTCCGCCTCCATCGCCTCACCGCGCTCGAGCGCGACAAGATCGAGCAGGAGCATCGCGAGGTGACGGCCGAGGTGGCCGGCTACCGCCGGATCCTCGGCGATCCGAAGGAGGTCGACCGCATCGTCAAGGAGGAGGTCGAGAAGACCGAGCGCGAGTTCGGCGACGCGCGCCGCACCGAGATCGGCGAACCGCTCGACGACACCGTCCCGGAGGACCTGATCCCGGACGAGGAGATGACCGTCACGATCAGCCGCAAGGGCTACGTGAAGCGCCTCTCCTCCGGCGAGTACCGCGCGCAGCGGCGCGGCGGCAAGGGGATCATCGGCACCGACGCGCAGGACGACGACTTCGTCGAGCAGGTGTTCATCGCGAACAACCACGACCACCTGCTCTTGTTCACCGACACCGGTCGGGTGCACTGGCTCAAGGTCTATCAGTTGCCGCTGCTCTCGCGCTATTCGCGCGGCCGCGCCATCGCCAACCTGCTGCAGCTGCAGGGCGAGGAGAAGATCACGCGCGTCATCCCGGTGCGCGACTTCACCGCGGGCTTCCTGGTGCTGGCGACGCGCCAGGGCGTGATCAAGCGCACCGAGCTGTCGGCGTTCTCGCGGCCGATGCGCGGCGGGATCATCGCGATGGGGCTCAACGAGGGCGACGCGCTGGTGGGCGTGCGCATCGCCCGCGCGGGGGATCGGGTGCTGCTCGCCTCGAAGGAGGGGCAGGCGATCTGCTTCGAGCTCGAGGACGTGCGGCCGATGGGGCGGCCTGCCACCGGCGTGCGCGGCATGAACCTGCGCGAGGAGGGGAAGGGGCGGGACGAGGTGGTGAGCCTCATCCTCGCCCAGCCGAACGCGACGGTGCTCACCGTCTGCGCCAACGGCTTCGGCAAGCGCACGCCGCTCGAGGAGTACCGCGTGCAGGGGCGCGGCGGCTTCGGGATCATCAACATCAAGACGACCGAGCGGAACGGCGCGGTGGTCGGCGTGCTCGAAGTGACCGACGACGACGACCTGCTGATCGCGACGCAGCAGGGGCAGGTGGTGCGCACGCCGGTGAAGGACGTATCGAGCATCGGCCGCAACACGCAGGGCGTCTGCCTGGTGCGCTTCAAGGTCGACGGCGACCAGGTGGCATCGGTGGGGCGGATGGTGCACGACGAGAGCGAGGACGGCGCCGACCCCGCCGGTGGGGATGCGCCGCCGGCGCCGCCCGCCACGCCCGGCGCGCCGAACGGCGGCTGACCGCCGCCACGGGCGCTGCGGGAGATCCGCCGCCGGCCCGCCCGGTGCCGACCCGGGCACGGCGACTTCCCAAACGGCGGAGCGCGCGCTAGGAAGGGAGCCTTTCCCGGTCGCCTCCTTCCGCGCTGATGGAGTCCGCGTGATGCGTCGTGCCGCAATCGTCCTCGCATCGCTCGCGGCGTTCGCGTCGGCGGCGGCCGATGCCGCCGCGCAGACCCTCACCGACGGCCGGCTCAAGCTGGCGAATTGGGTCACCGGCCTCTCGGCGCCGACCGCGTTCGTCTTCATCGGGCCGGGCGAGCTGCTGGTGATCCAGAAGAACGACGGCATGGTCCGCTGGGTCAAGGACGGCGTGATCCAGGGCACCGCCCTCGACCTCAACGTCAACAGCAACAGCGAGCGCGGCGGGCTCGGCATCACGATCGACCCCGACTTCGCCGTCAACGGCTACGTCTACGTCAGCTATTCGGCCAGCACGACCTCCGCCGATTCCTCGGCCAGCGACCGGTGGCTCGACAACCGGGTCGAGCGCTACACGTGGAACGGCTCGACCCTGGGCAGCGTGTTCGGGCCGCTGGTGGCCTTCCCGAGCGACGCGTCGCAGGCGAACGGCCCCAACCACGACGGCGGGCCGATCGAGTTCGGGCCCGATGGCAAGCTCTACGGCCAGACCGGCGACCTGAATCGCGGCCGCTTCGGCAGCACCGCCCGCATCGAGCAGAACACCGCCACGAGCGGGAGCGCCGTGGTCGGCGGCATCTTCCGCATCAACAGCGACGGCACCATCCCGACGGACAATCCGTTCACCGGCGAGTCCGACAGCGCGCTCCATCTCTGGTGGAGCTACGGGCTGCGCAATGGCTACGGGATGTGCTTCGATCCCGTCAACGGCGAGCTCTGGAACACCGAGAACGGTCCGAACCTCTACGACGAGGTCTGCCGCGTCCCCAAGGGGATGAACAGCGGCTGGCTCAAGATCATGGGCCCCGACTCGCGCGACGCGACCTACGGCGAGAACAACAACACGGCCTACGACGAGGCCGACCTCACCGCGCTGGCCAACTCGGACTACCTCGATCCCGAGCTCTCGTTCAAGACGCCGATCGGCATCACCGCCATCACGTTCCTCGGCTCGAAGCTGTTCCCGGACGACCTCGTCGACAACTGTCTGATCGGCGACAACAACACCGGGAACCTCTACTACTGCGCGATGAAGGCGTCGCGCCTCGAGTTCAAGCTCCCGAGCGGGCTCGGCGACAAGGTGGCCGACACGACCGGCGAGCGCAACAAGATCCAGTGGGGGTCGAGCTTCGGCGTCGTGACCGATGCCCAGATCGGACCGGACGGCTACCTCTACGTGGTGAACCACATCGGCAACCGGATCATCCGGATCCGGCCGGTCACCGACGAGGTCGATCCGTTCGTGTGGCACGCCGAGCCGGGCACCAAGATCACCGGTTCGACGGCGAACGCCGAGACGAGCGACGAAAAGGTCTACACCTTCATCGACCAGACCCTGACGGGGGCAGCCGGGCCGTTCCGGGTCGGTGCGGATTTCCGGCTGCAGTCGACGGCGCCCACCTCGCTGGTGCTGGAGGTCGAGACGCGGATGTCGAAGTCGGGGATCCCGCAGCAGATCGAGGCGAAGAACGTCGTCACCGGCCGGTGGGACACGCTCGACGGCGACCTGATCGGGACCAGCGACGTGTTCAAGTCGATCGCGATCGCCGTTCCGGCCGACTACATCGATCCGACCACCCTCGAGCTCAAGTTGCGCGTCTCGGCGCTTTCGCTGCCGTTCTCTTCGTCGCCGCGCAAGATCGCGATCAACTTCGATCTGCTGCGGCTGCTCGCGACCTACCCGTGAGCGTGCAGAAGACGGCGAATCCGGTCGAGCTCGAGGCGCGGCGCAAGGTCGGCGTGGCCGCCGCGGCACTGGTCGCCCCCGGCATGGTGGTCGGCCTCGGCACCGGCTCGACGGCGGCCTTCGCCATCGCCGAACTCGGGCGGCGCTGGCGCGAGGAGGGGCTGCGTTTCACCGGCGTGCCGACCTCGTGGTCGGCGGCCGAGCTGGCGCGCGAGGCGGGTCTCCTCGTGCGCACGCTGAACGACGTCGACCGCGTCGACCTCGCGCTGGACGGCGCGGACGAAGTCGGGCCGGGGCTTGCCCTGATCAAGGGGGGGGGCGCGGCGCACACGCAGGAGAAGGTCGTCGCCACCGCGGCGGAGCGGTTCGTCGTGCTCGCCGACGATGGCAAGCTGGTCGACGTCCTCGGCCGCAAGTGGGCGGTGCCGATCGAGGTGCTCGGCATCGCGCTGCGTCCGGTCGAGCGGCGGCTGCGGGAGCTCGGCGCGGTGCCGGCGTTGCGCAAGGGTGGCGGCAAGGACGGGCCGGTGGTGACGGACCACGGCAACCTGGTCGTCGACGCGCGTTTCCCGGAGATCCCCGACCCGGCAGCGCTCGGCCGCGCGCTCGATTCGATTCCCGGCGTCGTCGAGCACGGCCTGTTCGTCGGGCTGGCCGAATTCGCGCTGGTCGGCTCGCGGGCGGATGGCTCGGTGCGGCGGATCGATGCGGAGCCGCGGCGCGCGTGATCGCCTCCGGCCGGCGCGGAGGCGGTGAGCGCCGCGCTAACTTGGGCCGCGTCCGTGGCGCGCCGGCGGCCGGTCCTCCGGCTGGCGCGACTCCAGGAGACCGCCATGCCGATCAGCCCGATTCCGGAGATCCTCGCCGAGCTCAAGGCCGGGCGGATGATCATCCTCGTCGATGACGAGGATCGCGAGAACGAGGGCGATCTGTGCATGGCCGCCGAGTTCGTCACTCCGGCGGCGATCAACTTCATGGCGCGCCAGGCGTGTGGCCTGATCTGCATGCCGATCGACGCCCAGCGCGGCGACCGGCTGGGGCTCGAGCCGCAGGCGCGGCTCAACACGACGCGGCACGGCACCGCGTTCACGGTGATGGTGGATGCGCGCAGCGGGATCACGACGGGGATCTCGGCGGCCGACCGCGCGACGACGATCCGGCAGGCGGCGCGAGTGGACTGCCGCCCCGAGGACCTGGTGCGGCCGGGCCACGTTCCGCCGCTGCGAGCGGAACCGGGCGGCGTGCTGGTGCGCACCGGACACACCGAGGGAATGGTCGACCTCTGCCGCCTGGCGGGGTTGGAGCCGGTCGGAGTCGTCTGCGAGATCACGAATCACGACGGCACCATGGCCCGCATGCCGGACCTCGAGCGATTCAGCGGCGAGCACGGCCTCAAGATGACCTCGATCGCCGAACTGATCGAGCACCGGCGCCGCCACGAGAAGCTGGTGGAGCGGACCGTCTCGATCCGGCTGCCGACGCGCTACGGCGAGTTCGACGTCCACCTCTACCGGTCGCTGGTCGATCGCGATCCCCACGTGGCGTTGACCATGGGGATCCCCGATCCGGCGACGCGCGCGGCGCCGATCGAGGAACCGCTCCTGGTCCGGGTGCACTCGTCGTGCTTCACCGGCGACCTGATCGAGTCGTTGCGCTGCGACTGCGGCGACCAACTCCATGGCGCACTGGCGCAGATCGCGCGGGCCGGTCGCGGCGCCCTGCTCTACATGCAGCAGGAAGGGCGGGGCATTGGGCTCGAGAACAAGTTGCGGGCCTACGCGCTGCAGATGAAGCAGGGCCTCGACACGGTCGAGGCCAACCGGGCACTGGGTTTGCCGGAGGACGTGCGCCACTACGGGGTCGGGGCGCAGATCCTGCGCGACCTCGGCATCCAGCGCATCCGGCTGCTGACCAACAACCCGCGCAAGTACCACGCGATCAAGGGCTATCAGCTCGAGATCGTCGAGCGCGTGTCGCTCGAGATGGCGGCGAACGAGCAGAATCGCGACTACCTGCGGACCAAGCGCGACAAGCTCGGCCACGACCTGCGCAATCTGCCGAGCTAGCCGCCTCCGCCGTCTTCGCTTCCGCCTTCACCGTCCTCGGCGCCGTCATCGTCGCGGCCGAGTTCGCCGTCGCCGCGCTGAGGGACGCCGCCGGGCAGCGACGGAATGGTCGGCGTCCCCGTTCGTCCCGCCTCCGCGTTCTTGCGCCGGATCGCCTCGAGCCGCTTCGTCTCGATCGCCTTCTGATCGGCGCGCAGGCGCTCGATGTCCTCCGGGCTCAGCAACTGGTCGAGCGGTGACAGGACGACCCGCATCCCACCGAAGAGGTACTCGGTGATCGGAAACGGGTCCATCGACTCTTTCGTCGGATCGGGGAAACGCGGGACCAGCTTCGAGAAGCCGCGTGCGGCGGTGCGCCCCTTGAAGAGGAAGCCGAAGCGGTTGTAACTGCCGCCGCGCTGGGCGCGGCGATCGCGTCCGGGGTAACGCTCGACCAGGCAGGGGTTCGACAGCGGCAGGTTCCGCAGCAGGGACTCCTCGAAGGCGTCGAGGCAGTACTCGGCGGCATTCCCTGCCATGTCGTAGCAGCCGTACGGGCTGCGGCCACCCGGATAGGTCCCGACTTCGAGCAACCGGTAGTTCTGGCTCTCGCAGAGGTTCGCGCGCATCGGGTCGTAGCGGTTGCCCCACGGGAACAGCCGGGCATCCGTCCCGCGCGCCGCCTTCTCCCATTCCGCCTCGGTCGGCAGGCGGCCGCCCATCCAACGCGCGAATGCCCAGGCGTTCAGCCAGCCGATGCCGATCACCGGCTGGCGATCGCCGTTGAAGGGGGCGCGACGCGGGTCGCCGGTGAGGTAAGGCGTGTGGCTCACCTTGCCGAACAGGAGCGGCCACTCGCATTCGGCCGGCACCTTGCCGGCCTGCCACTCCTCGAGGAACGCGCGGTACTCGGCGTTGGTCACCTCGTAGACGCCGATGAAGTACGGCGAGACGTAGACCTGGCTCTGCGGCTGCTCATTGCCGAAGTAGGAATCGTCGGCCTTGCCGCGGATGGCCGAGTCGATGACCATCCGGTTGGCGAAGATCTCGCCGTGGTTCGAGCCCATTGGAAACGCGCCGGCCGGGACGAAGACGAACTTCATCCCGACCTTCGGGTGGCGGTATTCGACGATGCCGTCGCTGGCGCGCGGGCCGAGGTTCTCCAGCCCGAATCGCGCTGCCAGTTCGGCCTCGCTCGGTTCGACGCGCGCCGGGTCGATCTTGCGCTCGGTGAATTTCGCCCAGGTCGACTTGCCCGGATGGAACGACTCGGCGGTCGCCTTCGGCGCCTTGGCGCCGGCGTCCTGCTTGTCGCCCTTGTCGCCGCGCGGGCGGGCGCCGGCGCCCTGCCCGTCGGCGACGCCACCGAGCGCCAGCCACGCCGAGACGGCGCCCGCGCACGCCCGAGCCATCGCACGATTCATCATCGATTCCAGGGAGAGGCCGTGGACGAATCGTCGCGGTTCAACGGCCGTCGCCGTCGCCCATGCCGTCACCGTCCGCGCCATCCTTCCGGCCCTTGCGGCCGCCCTTGCCCTTGCGCCCTTCGCCGGCGCCTTCGCCGGCGCCGTCGGCGTCGCCGCGCTTCTTCATCGCCTCGCGCTCTTCGGGCGACAGCTTGCCGTCACCGTCGGTGTCGGCCTTCGACTTGCGCTTGGCCGCCTTCGCGTCCTTCGACGGCTCCTCGGCGCCGGCGCCGTCGTCGTTCTTCTTGCGCAGCTGGTTGCGCGCTTCCTTGAGGATGGTCATCTCCTCGGCGGTGAGCTCCTCGCCCGCCTTCTGCTTCTCCAGCACCTCGCGTTGCTCGTTGGTGAGCTCCGCGAAGTCGCTCGGCCCGGCACGGTCGTTGTTGGTCGTGCCGGCGCCGCTCTGGCGCTGGTTGCGGCGGTCGAGCTCGGCCTTGCGGTCGGTGAAGGCCTCGCGCTGCTTCTCGCCAGGAGCGAGCTTCACCAGCTCGGCCTCGTGGATGGTCTCCTTGCCGGCCTCGAGCTTGAGGCGGCCGGTGTACTTGTAGTAGCCGGGGCACTGGACCCAGATGCTCCAGTCGCCCGGCTCCTTCCGCGAGAACGTCACTTCGCCGGTCTCACCGACCTGGACGCGCATACCGCCCTGCATGTGGGCCTCGGCCGTCTGGATGCCGGACCGGTCGGCTTCATCCTTGTTGAGCACGATGCCGACCATTCCGTCCTTGACGAGCTTCTCCGCTGACTCCATCGGGTTCTCGCCCTGGAACAGCCAGACGGTGGCCTGGGGGACGGTGTTGCCTTCCGCGTCACGCACGACGATGCGCACCGACGACGGCTTCACCAGCGAGAAGTCGATCTCCTGGCGCGCACCGATGTCGACGACGATCTCGCGTTCCTTGAGCGGCGCGAACGACGGGTGCGAGGCCCAGATGAGGTAGCGGCCGGGGAGCAGGTTCTTGATCTCGTACTCGCCGTTCGAGTTGCTGGCGGCCTGCAGCTTGGTGTAGCTCTTGTCCGCGCTGGAGAACGAGTCGAGGTACTCCATGCGGATCAACGCCGCCTGCACCGGCTTGCCCGACATCGAGCGGAGCACTCCGCCGACCCGGGCGCCCTCGGCGACGCGCAACTCCTGGTTCTCGAGCCGCTCCGCCTCGCGCATGGCGACCCGCTCGACCACGACGGGCGTGAGCTCCTCGGCGCTGAACTCGAAATCCCAGAGTCCGGGCGTCAGGCCCTTCAGCTCGAACTTGCCGTCCTTGTCGCGGATCTGCTCGGTGCGGATCGCGGGGTTCTCGGCGTTCGACGGCTTGCAACGCACCTTGAACTTGCCGATCGGCTCGCCGGCGGCGTTGAGGAAACGGCCGGAGTAGACGGCTTCGCGCACCAGCACGAACTGGACGCCGGTAGTCACGTCGCGCACGTTGCCGATCGTGCTCTTGCAATACCCCGGCGCCTCGCAGGTCAGCTCGAACTGCGCCGGCTGGGTGTTGTTGATCAGGAACGCGCCATCCGCGGAGCTCAGCACCGGGACCAGCGGCGCGCCGGGCGGCCTGACCGGAGTGGCGACCACGGTCGCACCGGGGATCGGCTGGCGCAGTGCGTCGAGCACCTCGCCGGTGATCGCACCGCCGCGGCTCATCATGATCTCGACGCCGGTCAGTTCCTCGCCGGCATGCAGCACGAAGTGGGACTTCTCGGCGTTCACGTAGTCGGGGTGGCGTGCCAGGACATTGAAGGTGCGCGTCACGGGCACTCCGCGCAGCACGAAGCTCCCGTCAGGGCCGGTGCGGGCGTGCGGCTTCTCCGGCAGCCCCTTGTTGCTCAGGATCTGCGACTCGGCCGTGGCCCAGTAGACCGCGATCCCCTCGAGCGGCTGGTTGGTGTTGTCGACGACCGTGCCCGAGAGCGAGGCGGAGCGCCGCAGCCGGATCTCGTGGGTGAACTCCTTCTCCGTCGACTTGATCTCGAACGCACCGACGTAGTCCTCGTAGCCCGGATAGTTGCACGAGACGTACTGCTTGCCGCGCGGCAGCTTGCGCAGGTGGAAGCGGCCGTTGGCGTCGGTCACGTCCTCGACGCCGCCGCTGCCATCGCCGATCAGCGCCATCACCATGAGCGGGATGCCGTTCTCGGTGGCCTGGACCTTCACGCCGACGACCGGTTCACCGGTCTCGTCGACGACCACGCGCCCGACGATGTCGATGCGCGGGAACAAGCGGATGTCGCGGACGATCGGCTCGCTGCCGCGGACCTTCAGCACTTCGCTGAACGAGTCGAAGCTCGGGTGCTCGCTGGCCAGCGTGACGTCGGCCTCGAACGGCGCGAGCGGGATGGTGAACTTGCCGTCGGCGCCCGACTCGACCGAGGTGCGGAAGAACGGGTGCGGCTTCTCGAGCAGCTCGTAGCCCGAGATGTCGCGCGGGTCGACGCCTTGCTGCAGCGCCATCTGGATGCGCTTGATCGTCGCCGCCATGCCGAAGTCGGTGTGCAGCTGGATCCACGCATTCGCGATCGGTGCGCCCGATTCGGCGTCGAGGACGGATCCGGTGAACGGGACGCCCTTGCGGAACAGGAAGTCGAGCGCCTTGCCGTCCTTCGCGCCGCGCAGGCGCAGCGGCAGGTAGCCATCCGGGGACGACCAGACTTCATAGATCGTGAACGGCAGATCCTTGAAGGTGGCGAGGCCATCCGCGTCCGATCGCGCCACGACCGTTTCGTCGAGGTCGATGCCAGTGGCGAGCGCCGGCGCGGCGCTCAATTCGATGCCGACCAGCGGCTCGGCCGCGCCACCCGGACCGAGGCACTTGACCGTGAACGTGATCGGCTTGTCCGCGCGCCGGCCTTCGCGCCCCTTCTTGGTCGCGGTCCGCGCCGGTCCGGTCTCGGCCTCAGTTGGCGCCGCCGGGGTGGCGGTCGTTCCGGCGGTCGACGTCGACGGGGCCGTCGGGCGCACATCCGCCGGATCGGAACGGAGCGCGATGAACGCGATGATGCCGCCGATCGCGAGGACGACGAGCAGCAGCGCCACCGTGAGCGCGCTGCCGCGGACGGGACCCGAAACGCGGGGGGAAACAATCATCGAGCGGCCCTCTCGGAAACGAGATCTCCCGTGGTGCGGGAGGGAGGGCTGCGCGCGTCCGACGATCACACGATCGCCCTCGGTTCGCCGGCCATGCCCCCGCTTACGGGCGGGCAGCTGCATCGACCGATCCGAAGCTGCGAGGCAAGAGTGCAGCTGCGGAACGACGGTGCGGTCAGCAAACTTTGCGGGCGACGGACGGGGTACCGGCAAGGCCCGCGAGCGAGCGGGCAAGTCAGCCTCTTAGTGGCACGGGGCCGCTGCGAGGTTCCAAGTTTCTACCTCCAGGCAGAGGCGCGGCAAGTGGCGCTTCGGTCGGCCCGCCAGAGCATTGACCTCGAGCCGCGCACCGCTCCGAACTCGTCGTACGAGCCTAAACCGCACCATGACCGACTCAGGGGGTGGGCAGGCGGTGCCTGCAACGGGAGGTGGCGCGAAATATTCAGCGACAGCGATCGATCCGGAACCTCGTTTGGGACAATTTACGTCCGATGCGGTGTTCGGACGGCGCGCACGCTCAGACAAGGATCTCCCGGGATCTGCGCTGAAATCGCGCTCAGCCGAAGGGTTGACGAGTCGAAATCCAGAGGTACAGTTCCGCGGCTTGGGTCGGTTTGTCCCAAGCATCCGTCGCAGTTCGCCAGACCGTTTGGGAAGAGGCGGTCAGGTTGTCGGTGACGGGGTGTGAATCGGGCGGTGTGAGTGGCGGCGGTTCCGTCGGTTCAACGCGAACGACACCAAGATCAAAAACCGAGGATGACGAGCGCCCCAGATCTCGAAGCTTGCTCCGAGCCTGGTTCGCAAGTTCTTCCCCGGCAATCCAGCTGACCGAAATCAGCCGGTGCCCAAATCAAGGTTCATGGTTTCTCAGGAGGGTTCTCGCATGCGGAAGTGGTTCGCTTCCCTCGCGGTCCTGGGTCTCTCGGCGGTTGCCACCGCCCAGACGATCCCGGTCCCGCCGGTGGGTGGTCTCGGCCAGTCGCAGTCGATCCTGTTCGACGACGGCGGCGCGGAGACTTCGTGGAAGGTTTTCTACCCGACGGGTGCAGGCGATGCGTTCAGCGTCGACTTTGACCTGATGGCGGGCGGCATGGACGTCACGGGCATCGCTGTCCAGACGTACCAGTCGTCCTCGTCCGGTCCGATCGGCCTGAAGTACGTCATGCTCGCCCCGGACAACCTCACGGTTGATTCGCTCGGCACCACCCCTGACATCAACGCGCCCCTGTCGATCCTCGGATCGCTGAGCGGCACGGTGACGATCACGGGTACCCCGGGCATCACCGCGGGCTTCTGCCCGAGCACGGTCGGCTACGACCTGCCGGACGTCACGGTCGGCTCGGGCGGCGTGCACGCCGTCACGACGATGGTGACCGGCGACTCGGCCCTCTGGCTGTGCGGCGACAGCAGCGCGCCGGACAACCGCTCGTACTTCACGGGCGGCAACTACTCGACGCCGGGCACGAAGCTGTCGGGTTGGGACCTCATGCTGCGCGTGATCGGCACGGTCAACACCGGGCCGGACTCCGCCTACATGACGGTCAACAACGCGACCGGCGCGGTCGATTGCAGCCAGACCGGCTTCCTCGCGTCGACCCTGTGGTCGAGCTGCGCCACGCAGCCGACGCTCTACATCCAGGGCGTCACGATCCCGGGCTATCCGTTCTTCCAGGTCCCGACGTTCATCCTGGCGACTGGCTATGAGAACGGCTCGCCGATCGCGGACAGCAAGCAGGGTACGGTCGGTGACTTCCTCTCCGACCCGTCGACGGGCCCGTGCATTCCGGCCGGCGTGCAGTTCGACGTCCAGGGTTTCTACCTCGACAACTGCGACCTGAAGCGGAACGGCCGCCCGAAGCTCAAGGCGAGCAACGCGGTCACGGTCAACGTCACGGCGAACCCGAAGGCGTGCAACCCGTGCGTCTGCTTCGGCCAGGCCGATGACGGTTCGCTCGACGGCACGATCTGGAAGGTCCAGAACCCGGCCGGATCGAGGGACTACTTCAACGTCAACGTTGGCACCATGCAGGACCCGAACACGGGTGGCAACTGCGCGGTGAACAACATCCTCTCGGTGCAGGCCGCGTCGTGGGACTTCTGCGGCAGCGGCACCTCGACCGGCCCGTCGTGGGGTTCGGTCGGCCTCTACGAGGGCAGCACGGTGGACCCGGCCGGCACGCCGGACCTCGGCTCGGTGGTCGCTTCGTCGACGACCCTGTCGATGGCCGTCAGCGCCGCCGACTTCACCTATCCGGCCACCACGTATGACTTCCCGGACGTTGCGACCTCGACCTCGACCGCGCTCTCGGGCCTGGTCAACGGTCATGTCGCGATGAAGTGGGCGACTGGCGATACCTGCATTTGGATCGGCTCGGACACGGATGGCGCCGATGACGGCGGCAGCGTGACCGACAGCTGCAGCACCATCCCGGGTACCACCAGCTACTTCACCATGAACGGGTACAGCACCACGTCCATCGCCTTCACCTCGGCGAACTGGATGATGCGGGTCGAGTGGAACTGACCAGTTCCTCGGTCCGGGTTTGAGCTCTCGCAAGGGAGCGAAAACTGATCAATGGCAGGGGGCGGTGCTTCGGCACCGCCCCCTGTTTTCATTTCGAACCACGGCGCTGTGGCCCACGGGGCGCCCGGATCTCGACTTGGGCGGCACAGGGGGCCGCGCGCCCGGGCGTTCCAACGGCTCGCGCGGGCGACGCATCATCGGTGCGGCGTTCGCTTGAATGGCGTCCGGCGGCGAGCTGCCGCGTACGCAGGTTGGCACAGGAGGGGCGAGATGGGCCACGTCTGGGCGAAGTTGCTGCTGGTGGGACTGACGATGCTCTCTGCGTGTGGTGCGCCGATGCAGCGCGTCGATCCGGATCAGGACGATGCGCTGGGCGGAACCGGCGTCGACTCGGCGGACGTCCGCGCCACTGCCGACAAGATCGCCCGCTCCATCGTGGCGATGCCGACGATCTTCGCTCGCGGAACGCCCTACGTCGTGGTGCAGGACCCGCAGAACCAGACGCGTTTCCCGATCAACGATTCGATGATCGTCGACCGGCTGGTCACCCTGCTGGTGCAGAACTCGGCAGGACGTGTCCAGTTCGTCGACCGGGCCAACTGGGAACTCGTGCAGAAGGAACGCCAGCTCAAGCGGTCCGGTGCCGTGAGCGTGCCGACCGACGGCAGCGGCCAGCCGAACCTCGCCGCCGCGCCGCTGGGAACCGACTACTTCCTGACCAGCACGCTCAAGTCGCTGAGCAAGGACAACGGCGAGCTGAACTCCGACTACATCGTCGTCACGTTCAAGCTGACGGACGCCGAGACGGGCGCCCTGGTCTGGCAGGACGATCACGAATGGAAGAAGGTGGGCGAGAAGGGCGTGATCTACCGCTGATCACCGCGGCCATGCGCAGCGGCGTGCTCGGCTTTCTGCGTCGGACGGTGCTGCTGCCGGTCGCTTGCGCGCTCGGCTGCTCGGCGCCGGGAACGGCGGACGCAGGTCGCGCGTGGTTCGCCGGCGATTCCGCCGGTGCGCGCGCGCTGCTCGACGCGCGGCTGGCGGAGGATCCGGACGGGCGTGCGCTCTACCTGAACGAACTCGGCGTGCTCGATCTCGAGCGGCGGGACCTCGCGGCTGCGGAGCAGCGCTTCGGCGAGGCCTGGCGGCTCATGGAGTCGCTCGCCGGTGACGACCTCGACGCGGTCGGTGCCATCGTCGGCTCCGAGGCATCCAAGCAATGGCGCGGCGATCCCTTCGAGCGCGCCATGAACTCCTGGTACCTCGGGCTGGTCTACTGGTGGCGCGGCGTCCATGACAATGCGCTGGCGTGCTTCAAGAACGCGATCTTCGTCGACTCGAGCCACGGCGAAGAGCGCTTCGACTGCGACTTCGCGCCCGCGCTGTTCCTCGAAGGGCTGGCCTATCGCCGGCTCGGGGAGGTCGGGATGGCGGAGCGGAGCTTCGCCGTCGCGCGCGAGCTGGCGCCCGGCTGTCCCGCGCTCGCGGCGGGGAACGACGGCAACGTCATCGTGATCGTCGAGGTCGGCAGGGGACCGACCAAGGTGGCCGCCGGCAAGCACGGCGAACTGACGCGCTTCGTCGCGCATCCCGAGGTGCCTCCGGCGATCGAACTGCTGGCAGACGGGCAGCGATTCGGCTCGCCGTCGCGGGCGGGAGACGTCCACTTCCAGGCTTCCACCCGCGGCGGGCGCGACTTCGACTCGATCCTCGCCACGAAATCGGGCATCAAGACCGGGACCGAAGTGGCAGGGATCGGCGCCCTGCTGCTCGCGGACGACGTCAAGGACAAGCACCAGGGCGCGATGGTCGTGGCGGGTGCGGCGTTGCTGCTCGCCTCGTTCGCGGTCCGCGCCGAAGCCGATACGCGGCACTGGACGACGTTGCCGCATGAGGTGCAACTGTTCCGCGGCACGCTGCCTCCGGGAAAGCATCGGTTCGAGGTGCGGCCGGGAGCCGGCTGGCGCGTCGCCGGTCCCGGGTTCGAGGAGATCGAGGTTCCGGCGACCGGCGAAGTGCTGGTCTACCAGCGTGTCCTACGTTGAGAGGTCGACCATGAAGATCGCATTCACGCTGATGGCATGCCTGCTGGCCGCCTGCGGCGGGCCGCCGCATCAGGCGCGCGAGAAGTCGTCCGACCGGCTCGCCGCCGTCGATGCATCGACGATGGTGGTCCTCGATCACGAACTCCGTTTCACGCTCGAACTGCTGGATCATCGCGTCGTGCGCTTGCCCGACGGCCGCCTGCGCGCGCAGATCCGGATCGCCAATCGGACCGGCAGCGACCTGAAGACCCAGGTGGCCTGGACCTTCAAGGACGACTCCAACTTCGCGGTCGAGTCCGAGACGCCGTTCGAGCACGTGCTCTTCGGCGCGGGCCAGACGCGCGACTTGACGCGCGAATCGCTGTCGAACGCTGCGACTCGGTTCCACGTCCAGGCGCGAACGGCGAAGCCGGGCGAATTCTGATGCTCCGCAAGGTGGGTGACGTCATGGCACGAATGACCTGGCGCGACGGGTTCGGCGCGGTCGTCCTCTTGGCCCTGCCGTGCGCGGGCTGCGGCTCGCCGGCGATGGCGCGCGTGCCGGTCGCGCCGACGGATCGGATCGTGGTCGCGGCGCCCGCGTGGAGCGTGCCGCCGCCGGCTCGGCAGGTGATGATCGGCGCGCCGACGACGGTCCCGCCGGATCGCGTCGTCGTGCAACCCATGGATGAAGCGGCCCGGACCGAGGCATTCCGGAGCCTGGTCGGATCGGCGATCCGCCATCCGCCGCCGGCACCGCCGGCGGAGGACGGCGCGACCGAGCGCGTCGTGCGCGTCGCATCCCCGCACCGAACGCATGTGCACCACGCCGGCTGCCAGCCGGGCTGCTCGCTCGGGCGCGTCGCGGTCTACACCGGCCTCGGCGCAATCATCGGCCACCAGTTCGACGACCGCAGTTGCGGCGCCGCGATCGGTGCCGGGCTCGCCTTCCTGACCAGCCCCTGGTGGTGGGGGCGCGGCTGCTGGTTCGACCCGGTCGACTGCTGGTACGACTGACCGCAGCGGGTACGGCCGGCGATCGGTCGTGGCGGACGGCGAAGCCGCCGTGCCTGCCGCCGCCGCTCGCCGGCGCCGTCACTCCCCCTCGCCGCTCGCGGCCGCCTCCTCGTCCTCGTCCTCCACCTCCGCGTATTCGAGGTAGCCGCCGAGATTCCGGACGTCGAAGGCGTCGCCGGCCGCGCTGCTCTCCTCGGTCGCGCGGCGTGCGCTGAGGCGCCGCTCGCGCGCCTCCTCGCGCTGCAGTTCGAGCTCGGAGAGGAGGTCCGCGGCGGCCGCCTCCTCGTCCGCCGTCCCGAACCGGAGTTCACGCGTCTGGCGCGGATCGCGGACCACGTCATGCACCATCGTCCGGGGCGCTGCCCGGGGCTTCCCGGAACGGGCGATCGCGGCGTCGCTGCGCTCGTCCCTCGCCTCGAGCGCGGTGCGATCGTCGGCGCGCCGGCGCTGCCAGCGGTTCTCGGGCACCAGTTCGAGTTCCGCCGCGAACGGCGTCGGCGTCCACGGGCCGCCGTGCAGCAGCGGCACGAGCGAGCGGCCGTCGACCGGATGGGTCGCCGGCAGGTCGAGCAGCTCGACCAGCGTCGGCGCCACGTCGAGCAGCGACACCGGCGCGTCGATCTCGCGCGGCTGCGCCCCCGGCAGCCGGATCAGCAACGGCACGCGCACCATCTCCTCATGCAGCGTGCGACCGTGGTTGACGCCGCCGTGGTCGTGGAACTCCTCGCCGTGGTCGGAGCAGACGATGACGATCGTGTCATCGCCGATACCGGCCTGCTCGATCGCCGCGAGCAGCTCCCCGACCCGCTCGTCGGCCTCGCGCAGCGTGGCGTCGTAGGCGTCGACGAACTGCTGGAGGTCGCCCGGCGTGGGCGCATCGGTGCGCGTCCGGTCGCGGATGAACCCGAGGTCGCCGCGCGGCACGTCGCTGCGACGACTGGCGAGGAAGCGCGCCTCGTGCTCCGGCGCGGCGAGGTACTCGTGCGCGACGTAGGTGTGGAGGAACAGGAAGAACGGCGCGTCCGCGTGGGCATGGATCCAGTCGACGGCGCGCTGCCAGTCGTTCGCGCGGCGGTAGCGCGTGTTGAACGCGGGGTCGCCCGGGCGCGGCAACTCCCGCGCGCGCGGCGCGTCGAGCGGGAGCGCGAGGTCGGTCGAGTCGTAGCGATCGAACCCGCGGACGAAGCCGAAGCCGGGTCGCACGTAGACGCCGCCGGTGAACGCGGCGGTCAGCCATCCGGCGGCCTTGAGCTGCTCCGCCAGCAGGTCGGAGCGATCCGCGCGAATCCGGTTGCGGCCGGGGGCTTCGGAGTGTGCGCCGTGGCGCGTCGGCAGCTGGCCGGTCAGCAGCGAGGCGTGCGCCGGCAGCGTGTAGGACGAAGTGCTCGATGCGTCGCGAAACCACGCCGAATCGAGCGCCAGGGCGTCGAGATGCGGAGTGGTCGGACGCGGATAACCGTTCACGCTCAGGTGGTCCGCGCGAACGGTGTCGAGCGACAGCAGCACCACGTTGGGTCGCCGATCTCGCGTGCCGCTGCGTCGCACCAGCGGCGCGCCGATCGCCACCAGATCGTCGCCGGCGCGAGCCGTCGCGGTGAATCCGATGCGCACGCGCCCGGCCTGCTCCATCACGATCGGCAGCGCCCGGTCGATCCAGCCGACGGCGTCGGCGCCGGCGGCGAGTCCGGTCTCCTGCCGCGCCGGCGCGGCGCCGTCGCGCTCGACCGTCGCGACCACCGTCGCCGCGTGCCGGGCGAACGACCGGCGCGCTTCGTGCAATCGGGTGACGCCGTACTCGAGCCACCAGCGCCCGGCCGGCAGCTCGAGCTCGATCACGCCCGTGGCCGGCGGCGGGAGCAGCAGCGCGTCGCGCTGCTCGAGCAGGTGTTCCACGCGACGCACCATCGGCAGGCGCGGGTCGGGCGCCGGATGGAGGCCGACCTCGGGCAGCGCCGGCGCCACCAGGGCCGTGGTCTCCAGCTCCGCCGAAGCGCCGGCGCCGCCGGTCGGATCGGCGTCGGTGGCGAAGACGAGTTCCCGCTCGAGCGGCAGCTCCTCGATCCGGATCGACTCGAGGTCGACGGCGGTGGGGAGGCTGCCGTCCCCGGCTGCGAACAGGAGCAGAAGGCTCCGCGTCCCGGGCGGCGTCACCAGGCGCAGCGCCAGCTCGTGGAACTCGCCGTCGGCGGGCGCCGCCCCGCTGCCCGGCAGCACGTCCGGAGTCGCCCGCGCGGTCGGGTCGTTCGCGATCAGGTCGAGCAACGAACGCGCGGCGAGTTCGCGCGGCAGGTCGAGTTCGCGCAGCGCCGGCTGCGCGTAGAGCCGCACCTTGGCCCGCTCGCCCTCGATCGGCGCTGCGCCGGCCGCGAGCGGCTGCCGCCGCACGCGGGCGACGATGCGGAGCAACCGCTGCGCGGTCATCGGCAGCGACAGCGTCAGCGCGCCGCGAGCGGTGGGGAATCGCAGGGCTCCCGGCGTCGCCGCGTCGTCGGCGAGCGGCCGCGGTGCGTGCTCGGACCGGTCCGCCGCCTGGCCCGCCTTGCGCGCCTGTTCGTCGAGGACGAGGAACCCGGCGGTCCCGCGGGCGAACTCGAAGCGACGCAGAAGATCGGCCGGGCCGCTCGTGGGCGTCGTCGTGTAGCGCAGCGCCAGCGGGTCCTGCAGCACGAGTTCGAGCAGGCGCCGCGGCCGTCGATCGTCGGGAGCCGACCGCCGTTCGAGGGCGTGGGCGCACGCCGCCGCCAGCGCGGCCAGCGTTGCCAGGACGACTGCGCCGGCGACGCGGCAGCGCGGGTACATCAGCGACTCCCCGGATCGAGGAACGGCTCGCGCGCCAAGGCCGCCGACAGCGCCTGCAGCCGGATCCGCTGCGCGCGCGTCCACTCGGCCGTCGCGAGGTCGCGCCGCTCGCCCGGATCGTCGGCCAGATCGAAGAACCGCGCGTCGAGCGACGCGGCCAGCTCGCTGCCGCCCTCGGCGTACCCGATCGCGTTCAGCTGCGCCGTCACCGTCGCGGAGAGCGCCGCGTCCCCGACGGCGCCGAGCGGCGCGGCGACGATCAGCTTTCCATCGCGCGTTCGCGCCGCGCGCTGCGTGTGCGTGCCGGCGCTGCGCGGCCGCGTGAACGCTCCGGTGCCCTCGTGCAGCGTGATCGCGCGCGGCTCGTGCCCGGGATCGAGCAGGTCGCTGCCGCGCATCCGCGGGTCGACGGGCAGCCCGAGTCGTGCCAGCACGGTCGGCGCGACGTCGATCAACTCGACCGGCTCGGCGACGACGCGCGGCGCCATGCCGGGGACGTGGATCAGCAGCGGGACCCGCAGGATCTCGTCGTAGAGCGAGTGGGCATGGGAGAGGTCGCCGTGCTCGAGGAACTCCTCGCCGTGATCGGAGGTGACGATCACCATGGTCTGGTCGGCGAGGCCAAGCGCTTCGAGCTGGTCGAGCAGTCGCCCGACCTCGCGATCGGCCTGCGCGACGGTCGCGTCGTAGCGCGCCTCGAGCCACGGCAGGTCGCGCACGGCGACGAACGGCACGCCGTCGAGCAGCGGCGCACCCGACTCGCGGTCGCAACCGAGGTGCGGCACCACCCGGGCGAGGTCGAGCGGAGTCGGCGCCAGGCCGCGCGAGAGCTCCGCCAGCAGTTCCGGCTCCGGCTGGTAGTTGTGGGTCAGGTAGGAGTGGAGGAACAGCAGGAAGGGCGTGCCGCGGTGTGCGGCGAGCCAGGGAAAGACCGCGTGCTCGAGCCGCCGTCGGGTCGCCAGCTCGCGGTTGTAGCCGGGCCGCTGCTGCAGCGGCGCGATGTCGCGCAACCGGTCGCCGGCGGTGAGGATCGGATCGATCTCGCCGAAGCGGTCGAAGCCCTCGTCGATCGCGCAGAAGACCGAGTTCAGCATGCCGCCGGACGTGAACGCCGCGGTCGCGTGGCCCTGCTCGGCGAGGCAGCGCGCCAGCAGCGGCGATACGGCCGGCTCGAGCTGATCGAACACCGAGAGCATCCCGTGCTCGCCCGGCCGCTGGGACGTGAACAGCGAGACATGCGCCGGCAGGGTGTAGGAGGAGTTCGAGAGCGCCTGCGTGAAGACGGCGGACTGGGCCGCCAGCGCGTCGAGCCGCGGCGTGAGCGAACGGCCATCGGGTCGGCGGCGACCGAGCCGGTCGGCGCGGAAGGTGTCGAGCGAGACGAGCACGACGTTGCGGACGCGCGTGCCGGTGGCGGCCGCGGTCGGCGACGGCGCCGGGTCGGCTGCGAACAGGAGCGGGTCGGAGAGCGCCAGCAGCGGGAGCGGCGCCACGCCGGACCCGGCGCCGCGCGACCGGTCGGCGGCGACGTACTCCACCTCGAGCACGCAGGGTCCGCCGCTCGCCGGCAGCGGCAGCACCAGCTCCTCCCAGCCGTCCGGAGCGTCGAAGCGCAGCCGCACCGGCACGTCGTGGACGCGGCCATTGAACGTCACCCGCGCGAGTGATTCGCGCGGCCCCTCGATGCAGCAGCGCTCCTCGCGCACCAGCGCCACTCCGAGTTCGATCCGGCCGGAGGCACCGGCGGTGACGGCTGGCGCGTCGAATTCGCAGCGCACCGTGGCGCCACCCTGCAGCAGCAGGGCGCGGCGCGTCTCCCATTCGCAGCGCACCTTGGTCAGCGGCAGATCCGGTGCGAGGTTGCGCCACGGCCGCGGCAGGTCGAAGTTCTCCGGCCCGCCCGGACCGAGCGCCAGCACCTCGGCGGCGCCGAGCTCGTGGACGGCGAAGTCGTCGATCCAGCTCGGGCCCGCCGCGGTCCCGCTGATGACGAAGGCGAGCGCCCGCGTGCGCCAATGCGCCTGCAGCGTGACGCGCCAGCGGACGGCGCCGTCGCCGATCGGCGTGACCTCCGGCTCGAGCCGGCGCGAGAGGAGCGCCGGATCGCCGGTCGGCGCCGCGTTCCAGCTGGCCTCGCGCAACGCTTCGACGGCGTTCGCGCGTCCGACCCGCGCGAGCAGTTCGTCCGGCGTGGCGGTGCCGGCGAACGGCTCGGTGAAATCGACGACGTGGAGCCGGATCTCGTCGGCGAGCGCATGGCCCAGCGTCAGCTCGACGACGAACGGCGTCAGCGGCGCCGCCGGCAGCACGCACGCCGCCGCGCTTTCCCGCTGCGGGAGGAACAGCCGGCCGCCGGCGACGCGGGCCGGTTCGACCGCCGCCGGATCGACCGCGGCGGCGACCTGTCGGCCGAAGCGGCCGTCGCTGCAGAACCGGAACGCGGCGAGGTCGGACGCGCCGTCGAAGCTGGCCGAGAAGTCCGCCGGGCGGCCGTCCGCCGGGTGGCGCGCGCGGAGCGTCGCCGGGACGAGCGGCTGGCCGGAGGGCCAGGTCCAGCGCGCCGCGAACGGGGCCGGTGATCCGGGAAAAAGGCGCCGGACGGCAGCGCCGGAGGCAGGCGGCACGATCGGGGCGGCGATGGCCGCCGCGCCCGCCGGGGCAACCACGCCGACCCGGGCGCAGCCCGTCGGGAGCGTGCAACCAAGCGCCGTCAGGAGCGGCAGCAGCGGAATCCGCCGGCCCTGACGCCGCCCGCGGCTGGTTTCGGCGACTGGGGCGCCCCCGGGGCGTCCCGGAGCCGCGGTCGCCCGCTCGAGGGGCGACGACGAGTCGGCCGAACCTGCTGCGGGACGCATCGCGCTCTGTGGGTTCCTTGAGGGAGACGCGGTGGAATGTTAGCCCCGTTTCGGCCCGCCACCGGGGCTGGAAGAACGGGCGGGAGGGGGCGTCTGAGACGCTCGTGATCGGAACGATGACGGCACCCACCGAAGATCGCGCGCTGGTGATCGCCGCCCGGGAGGGGTCGCAAGACGCCTTCCGGACGATCGTCGAGCGTTATTCGGCGCGCCTGCACGAGGTGGTGCTGCGCATCGTCAAGGAACGGTCCGACGCCGAGGAGGTGGTGCAGGAGGCGTTCCTGCGCTGCTGGCGGAACCTGAAGGGGTTCCAGTTCGACTCGGCGCTCTACACGTGGCTCTACCGCATCGCGGTCAACGCGGCGGTCGATCTGGCGAAGAAGCAGCGGCGCCGCTCGGCGCTGTCGCTCGACGCGGGAGAGACGCCGCTCCACGCTGCGCTGCCCGGGTGCAGCGAGACTCCGGGCGGGCCGATCGAGCGGCGCGAGGCGATCGACTGGGTGCGCGCCGCGATCGCCGCGCTGCCGGAGCCGTTCCATTCGATCCTGGTGATGCGCGAATACGGCGATCTGAGCTACGAGGAACTGTCGGTGTCGCTCGGCATCCCGAAAGGGACGGTCGAATCCCGGCTGTTCCGGGCGCGGCTCAAGATGCGCGAGTGGTTGCAGGAACAGCTCGGCGAGGACGGTCTCGCCGATCTGCTGCCGAGCGAGGCGTGAAGGCCATGAACGACGACGCAGACGATCTCTCCGCCGGACCGACGACCCGTCACGACGACGTGCTGCGCTGGTTGTCGCGCGATCTCGACGGCGAGCTGCCGGCGCGCGAGCAGGTGCTGCTGAACGACCATCTCGACGGCTGTCCGCGCTGCAGCGCGGTCGCGCGCGAGTGGCGGGCGGCGCGACGACTGCTGGCCGCGGACGCGGCGCTCGCCGCCCGGCGCGCGCCGGTGGGGCTGACCGAACGGATCATGGCGCGG
>Ga0194121_10003423_pt1 | contig 24108 bp, 20 predicted proteins | sample TA2MahCa50mmetaG_FD_148609 | JGI IMG/M metagenome (GOLD analysis project Ga0194121, IMG submission 148609) | Freshwater microbial communities from Lake Tanganyika, Tanzania - TA2015020 Mahale Deep Cast 50m | ecosystem: Environmental > Aquatic > Freshwater > Lake | place: Tanzania: Lake...
GCGTTCTCCGCGGCGGTTCGTGGTACAACTACAACGTCTTCGACTTCCGCGGGGCCAACCGCAACAACCTCGGGCCCGGCAACTGCTACGGCGACGACGGGTTCCGTTTAGCGAGGACTCAATAGAGCTGAAAACAGCCTTCTGGCATCAGCCATCAGCGTGATCTTTCGCCAAGAATGTCTGCCGGCACGAAGGAATAAAATTCAAAAGCGTCGAACGTAAACGTTGCCAGGAGGGCATCCGCGCGCGGAGGGTATCCCATGAACCGTCTTCCCGTCCTGGAACGAACGTACGACTTCATCAAGTGGCTGGTCCCCGCCGTGACCCAGTTCCCGCGGCAGCAGCGTTACCTGCTGGGGGAGCGCCTTGAGAGCGCCGCCCTCGAGTTGCTGGACTTCCTGGTCGAGGCGCAGGCCTCGCCGCCCACCCGCCAGGACGCGTTGCTGAAGGCCGGCGTGCGCGTCGATCGGCTCGCCTGCCTGTTGCGCCTGTCCCACGACCTGATGCTGCTCAGCCCGCGGCGCTACGAGCACGGCGCCCGCGTGGTGGCGGAGGTGGGCGCGCAGGTGGGGGCGTGGCGCAAGCGTGGAAGCGGCCAGCCAGCCGGCCGCGTGGCGGCCCCCTGAAGCGCTATTCCAACCTGTTCGCGCGGATCGTTGACTTCGACCACCTCATGGCATGTGCGAAACGTGCCGCGCGGGGCAAGCGGCACCGCCCCGACGTGGCCAATTTCCGCTTCCGCCTGGAGGCGAGCGTGCTGGCCATCCAGCGCGCCCTGAAAAATGGCTCGTGGCAGCCTTCCGGCTACCGGGAATTCCTGGTACACGAGCCCAAGACGCGCACCATCAGCGCCGCGCCCTTCAAGGATCGCGTCGTGCACCACGCCCTGGTGTCCGTTCTTGAGCCCCTGTACGAGTGCATGTTTATTTCCGACTCCTACGCCAGCCGCAAGGGGAAGGGCACCCACCGCGCCATCCGCCAATATCAGGACTGGGCGCGCCATTCAAAGTATTTCTTGAAAATGGACGTGCGGAAATTTTTTCCCAGCATCGATCACGAAATTCTTCTGGCCCTCCTGGGCAAGCGGATCGCCGACGCGCGCGTGCTGGACCTGGCGCGGCGCATCGTGACCGGCAGCAACCCCCAGGAGCCGGTCGACCTGTGGTTCCCGGGCGACGGCCCCGCTGCGACGGAGCGCCGTCGCGGCCTGCCCATCGGAAACCAGACCAGCCAGTTCTTCGCCAACGTGTACATGGACCCGCTCGACCGCCACGTCAAGCGCGACTTCGGCGTGCGGCGCTACCTGCGCTACGTGGACGATCTGGTGATCCTGGCCGACAGCAAGGCCGACCTGAGGGTGATGCGCCACGTCGTGGAGGACTTCGCGGCCCGGCTGCGGCTGCAATTTCATCCCGGCAAGTGCTTCATCGGGCCGGTGTCGGGCGGTCTCACCCTGCTCGGCTACCGCGTCTGGCCGGATCGGATTCGTCTGCCCCGAGCGCACGTTGTCGGCGCCCGCCGTCGCCTGCAGCGCCTGGCGCGCGACGCCGGGCGGGGAAGGGTTGCGCCCGATCGCGTGCGCGCGTCGGTGGCCGCCTGGATCGGCCACGCGGCCCACGCCGATTCCTGGCGCCTGCGGGAGCGGATGCTCGGACAAGTGGCATTCCGGTTCGCGCCGGACTGAAAAATTGTCGTACGGGCGAGCTTGCCGTTTGCCCATTGCCGGCTTGACGCGATTGAAGGCTTCCCGTCCCGCGCGGACGGGGAGGGGAGGTGCGCCGAACGTTCTCCGCGGCGGTTCGTGGAACAACAACAACGACAACAACTTCCGCGGGGCCAACCGCAACAACAACGGGCCCGGCAACTGCAACAACAACAACGGGTTCCGTTTAGCGAGCACGCTTCCAATGACCGGAGTCTTCTTCCCACGCGGAAGAGGAGCGCGTCCAACGGAAGGAGTCCAGGCGCACGTCCCGCGCCGACCGCCGGATCCCGAAGGGTCGCGGCGACTCGGACGAACATCCCCACTCACCGGCCCCCGGCTGCGCTTGCGCGAAGGGCGTCGGTGAGTATTTTTTTCCGTTGCTGATCGTGACCGATGGATTCATTTAATGGCAGAGACTCCCATGCTCCGTGCCACGGCCAATAGTTGCGGGTGGCACGCTGCCACGGCCAATAGTTGCGGGTGGCAGCGTTGCTACGGGGTGTAAATCCAAGCCGCTTTGAGGCTACCTCCAGCATCACGGTCGGCGAGCTCGTCTACGGAGCGCACCGCCTGCAAGAGCATCGCGAGGCTCTGCTTGCAAAGCTAGACACCGTTTTGTTCCCGAACCTGCTCGTGCTCGCCTTCGACGCCGCTGCGGCCCGCCACTATGGAGCGCTGCGAGCGGAGCTGGAGCGTCGTGGCACTCCCATTGGGGAGGCAGACCTTCGAATCGGTCTATCGCACTGACGCACGGTATCACGGTCGTGACCGGGAACACGCGACACTTCCAGAAGATTCCCGGCTTACGCGTCGAGAACTGGCTGGAGCAAAAGGGGGAACAGGGCGCAAGCTGACGCATACGGGCGAAAGCCGCTAACCGTCAATCACGAGATCGGACCGGGGATACGACGAGCAGATCAGCGCGTAGCCCTGGGCCATCTCTTCCTCGTCGATCGCGCGTCCCCACTGGAAGACCTCGCCCTCGACACGCACCATGCAAGTGCCGCACGAGCCGCCCTGGCACCCGTAGGTGATGTCGAGTCCGGCGCGCAGCCCCCATTCCAGGACGATGCCGTTTTCCGGCACGTCGATGCTGCGGCCGGACTTCTTGAAGGTCACGCGATAGGTTTGCATGCGATCAGGAATTCGCTGTCGCTACGGCATTTCCGCCAGCTTGAGCGTGACCGTTCGGAACCTTCCCTGTCCCCACACCTTGAGGGTTACCGAGTCGCCGACCTTCTTGGCGCGTATGGTTTCCTGGAAGCGGATGACCTCGTTGACTGGCTTGCCGTCGATCTCGACAACCACGTCGCCGCGAACAATGCCTGCGCGCGCCGCCGGGCCCCCATCGATGGAGCGCAAGACTAGCACGCCCTCGACGCGCGGCAGGCGCAGATAGGCGGCCACTTCCTCGTCGACTTCCTGCATCGCGATGCCGACGAACGGTCGGATCACCCTTCCGCTGGCGCGGAGCTGCGTCATGATGTCCCGCGCGTGGTTGATGGGGATGGCAAATCCCATGCCCTGGGCGCGCGGGATGATCGCGGTGTTGATGCCGATGACGCGCCCTTCCAGGTCGGCCAGGGGGCCGCCGGAGTTGCCCGGGTTGATGGCTGCGTCGGTCTGCAGCAGGTTGCGGAATTCTTTTCCAGGCTCGGGGATCTCGCGGCCGCGCCCGCTGAGCACGCCCATGGTGACGGTCTGGTCGAAGCCCAGCGGATTGCCCACGGCGATGACGAACGAGCCGACCGGAAGGGCGTCCGAGTCGCCAAGATTGGAGGCCGGAAGGCCCGTCGCGTCCACTTTGACCAGTGCGAGGTCGGACACGGCGTCGGCGCCCTTCACGGTGCCTTTGAACTTGCGGCCGTCGGACATGGTGACGTCGATCTGGCTGGCGCCGCGCACGACGTGGTCGTTGGTGAGAATCCACCCGTCCTCCGAGATGATGACGCCGGACCCTTCGCCGTGGGCCTCCTGCGGATGGCCCGGTGGAAAGGGGAACGGCATCCTGCGGCCCTGGACGGTGGCCGTCACGTCGATGTTGACCACGCTCTTGCCGACGACTTCCGCGGAACGGACCACCGACTGCTGCAGGTCCACCACCGTTTGCGGCACGGTGGAGACGGGCGCGGGGCTCTCCGCGGCGACGTTCAGCGTGCCGGGCATGCGGCCGGCGAGCGTCAGGTACATGAGCGCTGCGCCCACCACCGTGAAAAACAATCCGATCAAGAGACCGCGTCCGTGGCGCACTTGTCTCACTCCTCTCCGCGGTACACCACCGGGGCCTGCGACCAGAGCCCCTCCAGGTTGTAGTACTCGCGCTCGCGGTCGAGAAACACGTGGAAGACCACCGAGCCGTAATCCAGGAGGATCCACCCGCCGCTGCGATAGCCCTGGCGCCGGCGCCGCGCGCCGACGTCTTTGAGCTTCTCGTCGATGCTGTTGGCGATGGCGCGCGTCTGCAGCCGCGTCTTGCCGCTGCACAGCACGAAGTAGTCGCACACCGGCGACAGCGCGCCGAGGTCCAGAATCATCACGTCGGATGCCTTTTTGTCTTCTGCCGCATCCGCGCCACGCCGCGCGATGGGCAGGAAGTCGACGTCGGGTTCGATCAAGGGGTGCCTCCATATCCGTAGAGTCGGTGCTTCTCAATGTATTGTTCCACGCCCTCGGGGACGAGGTAGCGGACGGATTCCCCCGCGGCAAGCCGCTCGCGCAGCATGGTCGAGGATATCTCCAGGCCCGGCGCCTCCAGCAGGTCGAAGCGGTCGGCGTTTTCAAGGCTCATTGCCGCAATCCGCCGTTCCAGGTCGGGTTGGTCGTAGCCGGGCCGCGACACGATGATCATCGCCTCCAGCATCCCGAGGATGCGATCCAGCTCCTTCCACTGGTAGCGCATGGCGTCGGCGCCGGTGATGAAGAACAGCCGCCATTCCGGGTTCGCCTGCCGGAGGGCGGACACGGTGTCCACCGTGTAGGACACCTCCGGGCGGTCCAGCTCGAAGCGGGACGGGAAAAAGCGCGGATTGGAGCAGGTGGCGAGGGTCACCATCGCCCAGCGGTGCTCGTCGTCGACGCTCGCCTCGGCGCGGTGCGGGGGGATGCCGTTGGGCAAGAACAGCACCCGGTCGAGGCCGCGGGCGGTCATCGCCTCCTGTCCGATCATCAGGTGCCCCAGGTGGATCGGGTTGAAGGTGCCTCCCACCAGGCCGACGCGGGGGGAAATCTCGGGCATGGGACCTTTCGTAACTTGGGGTTGGCGGCTGATTCCTCGCCATGAGGGGCATTCCTTCTGGTCGGGGGCGTTGGGAGGACAGGCCGGTGACGCGCAGAATCGTCGGGCGTTCTCGGCCTCCTGCCGATTCGAATCCCCTCTGGTCTCTCGGAGCAGCCTCTCGTGTATCCCCCGACCCGGCGCAGCGTTTCAGGCATGGTGTGGCTGCTGCTCGTTCTCCTCGCGTCCACGCGGATGGCGCTGGCGCAGCCGTCGCCGTCGCCGGCGGCGATCACGCCGACTCCCGCGCCGCGAGACATCGTGACCCTGCGCGCGAAGAAGATCTTTCACAGCGGAAACCGCACCATCGCGGAAGGCGACGTCATCGCGCAGTCCGAGGGCGTTCAGATCGAGGCGCAGCGCATGGAGCTTGATCAGCTGCGGCGCGTGGTGGTCGCCACCGGCAACGTGCGCGTCCTGCAGGGCGGGGATGAGGTGAGCGCGGCAACCGCCACCTACAACCTGGACACCCGCATTGCGGACATGACGGATGCCTACGGGATTGCCCGCAACCTGAACCTGCGCACGCAGCCGCTGCAGGGCGAGATGTATTTCTGGAGTCCCAAGGCGACCTGGGACGGCAAGATCCTGCGCCTGGAAAAAGGCGTGGTCACCACCTGCGACGTCCCGCCGCCGCGCTGGCACTATCACGCCAGCGGCGACGTGGTCACCGTGTACCCCAAGGACCGCATCGAGATCTCGAAGGCGCGCTTTTTCCTCGGGCAAAAGCAGCTGCTGGGCAAGAACACGCTGGTCATCTCCCTGAAGGAGGACCGTCGGCGGCAAGACTTGATTCCTCAGGTCGGCGTCTCGAGGACCGACGGCGTCTACGTGATGGAGGCCGTTCACTACAAGGCCGGCAAGCGCGACTGGGGCATCGTGCACCTGGATTACTTCCAGAACGCTGGACTGGGGTACGGCCTGGAGCACTTCTACCACCTGGGCGATAAAGGCGACGGGCAGTTCTTCATCTATGACCTCCCCACCGCGCCCACCCGGCTGGGGCGTTTTGAGTTCCGCAACACGATCAATTACCGATTCAACCCGACAACGACGGGAAATCTGATTTACAACAGCAGCCAGTATTTCTCGCCGTTGGCCGGAGTGAGCACTCCGGCCAACGTGTTCTTCGCGGCGTCGTTGGCGAATTCTGGCCGCAACTACTCGACGTCCGGCTCCGCGGCGTTTTTCTCCAGCGGGAGCATTCACAACTCTTCGTATTCGTATCTCCACGATTTGCGCCTCTCCGAGCGGTTGACCAACCATTTTGAGGCGCAGTACGTGCGCAGCACGTCCGCGGTGTCCAGCGCGTTCTACTTGCACACGCTGGATCGCTTGAATTTCCAGGGGGATTTTTTCGACTCCGACCTGCTGTTTGAGCAAACCAGCGGCAGTTCGTTGTTCCTGGTGAATCGCCGGCCTGAAGTGCAGTTGCGCAGCCGCGACTTGCGGCTCGGCGGCCTGCCGCTCAACCTGGCGTTCAGCCTGGGCAATTTCGACGAGCAGCCCTCCGGCGCCAACGCGGGCCGCGCGGACATCCAGATCAACGTGCCGGATATCATGTATCCGCTCGGGAAGAATACCAGCGTGCGGGCGGGCGTGGGCTTTCGACAGTTGTTTTACACGACGGGAGATGCCCAGTACCTGGGCCTTGCGCGCGCGGCGTTGATTCAAAACCTGGGCGAGAACGTGCGGGCGTTCGCCGACTACCGCTATCAGCGCGCCGACGGCTACACGCCGCTGCAATCGGATTTCTTCGGGCAGTACCACGCGGTTTCAGCGGGTCTCCAGGTATTCAAAGGCGACTGGCTGCGTCTCGGCATCGACGCGGGCCGCGACCTGGAGTACGATCGGTTCTACAACGTGCAGGCGCGCCTGGAACTTCGCCCCTGGAAGCGCTGGCGCATCGCCACCGGCGCGCGCTACGATCCGAATTTCGGACAGTTTCTCAACGTGGACACGACGGTGCGCGTGCCGCTCAGCTCCACCTTGAGCGTGCAGCACTACACTTTGTGGGACGCGGTCAATAAACGGTTGACGTACAACGACTTCATGATCCAGGACGACGGCCACGACTGGGTAACCAGCCTGATCTACCGAAGCGTCACCAGGGAATTCTTCCTCCAGTTGGCGCTCAAGGCGTTCCCCTTCGACACGCCGTCGGTGGGGCCCAATACGCGCGAGCCGATCCTTCCGCTGTACGAGCAGCGCGGGTTTTTCCGGTAATCGCCCAGGGGCGGGCGCGTCAGGGCCAGGTGCAGCCCACGCCCTACCGCGCGGTGATCTCGAAGCGGCGGATGTCGTAGTTGACGTACGGAAACGTCGCGTTCAGGTCGGGCTGGACCACCCAGTCGTTGAACGGGTCGAGCGGATATTGCGTGGGCAGGGGCGGGATGGCGCCCAGGAATTTATTCACCGTCACGGTTTGCAGGGTGTTGCCGTTGAGCGACGGCCCCTGGCCCGGGCCGTCCAGGATGCGGCCCAGGATGGGCGTGCGGTCGGTGGTGGCGACGCTGGCCGTGAAATTCGCGCTGACCACGAATTGATTGAGCGGCGTGCTGGGGTCGTCCACGTTGAAGGTGACGGTGAAAGTGCGGCGGTCGGCCGAAATGGCCAGCGCCTGGTTGAGGTTACACGAACGACTGGTTCTGCGGATTGGTCTGGCGGTGGTACCAGGTGACGTTTACCCCGTCCCAGAGCACGAAGTCGGTGAATTTATCGTTGTTCGTGACGTCAATAGGTTCGGCGAAGGCGTTGATGAGAATTGCGTAGAGGCCGTTTTGTCCGTCCAGCGCGCCGCCGTCGTTTACGCTGACCAGAAACTGCAGCAAGTTGACGCTGGCTCCACCGGAACCGCCGCCAGAGGTGCCGGAGGGGGTCGCCGTGGGCAGCGTCGCGCCGTCATCCGCCGACAGCGAGTTTCCGGTGTGAGGTCCGGACGCGCATCCCATCAGCACCAGCGCCAGCAGCAGCGCCAGGAGAAGGCGCATCAATCAAACTCCACTCGGTTCTTGCCCATCTCCTTGGCGCGGAACAGCGTCTCGCGCGCCGCGGCCATGACGCTCTCCGCGTCGTTGGCATTGCGCGGATATCCCGCAATGCCGATGCTGGCGGTGATGTGCGCGCCGTCATCCCCCTCGAACATGGCAAACGACTGATTTTCGATCAGGCTGCGAATCCGCTCGCCCTGGTTGCGGGCGTCCGACACCTTGCACTCGGGGAGGATGACGCCGAAAATATCCTCGTCGAGGCGCGCGGCGGTGTCCGTCGCACGAATCGACCGACGAATGAGGCCGGCCGTCTCGCGCAGCACAAAATCCGCGAAGACCTGTCCCTTGCGTTGATTGAGATCGCCGGTGTCGTCCAGGTCGATGAGCACCAGGCTGACGTTTTTTCGATAGCGGCGAGCCCGGCGAATTTCGTGGTCGAGCGCCCAGCCGAACGAGCCCCGCGTGGACAGCCCGGTTATTGGATCCACTCGCGAATCCCGCAGAATTGCCTCAAACGTGTTGAAGGGAACCGAAATGATCTGCGGGCCCTCCGGCCGCGCGGGATAGAATCGATCGAGCGCGGCCGCCTGCACGCCCACCTGGCGGCCCAGTTTTTGCTCCATTGCCGCCCGATGCGCGAGCAGGGATTCCCACTCCCCGCGCGCCTCCGGAGGCTGCGGGCGGCGTCCGGCCAGCAAGCTGATGGCCTCCACGTAGAGGACGTCTCCCAGGTTGGACTTGAGGACCTCGAGTCCGATCTCGTCCTGGCTGTCGAGCCGCGCGTCGCCGGCCAGGCCGAGCGCCTGCCAGAGCGTGAGGTTGGCGGATTGGAATCCTTCCGCGTTGACGTCCTGGGCGGCATCCTGCAGCGCGCCGCCGTTTGAGGGAGTGTCCATCCAGAGCTCCTCGACGATTTCGAAAATGAGGGCGCCTATTTCGGCGGGCCCTGGCAAACCCCTGTTTTGGCCTGCCATCAAGCATGCGACTATGTCCATGTGCGCTTACGACTATAACCACGGGCTTGTAATCACATCAAACGTGTGTTATCATTGTGGTGCAGGGCTGGCGCGCGACACTGCACTTATCAACAATCACGGTTTAAAGCATTTCGTGCATTCTGCCGATGAGAACAACGGCGGAATGCGGATACCGGTGTGAAACGAGGGAGCGTCCTTGCCGGTCTCGACTTGTGGTAAAGTGCGTCGTACTCATGCCATCGCAATGGCCCTGGCAATCCTGCTGTGCTCCGCGGAAGTAAAGGCCGCGCCAAGCGTGGCGCACTTCCAGGCCCGCGTGCACGACGTCCTGGTGGACGTGGTGCAGATCGACCTCACCGATCCCGAAATCGTGGTGCGGCCCCTCGTGCTTCCTGACGACGGGCGCAAGCGCGCCAGCCTGTGGGATTTCGTCCGCCACCACCAACCGCTGGCCGCCATCAACGGGACTTTTTTCGACACCCGCACCTGGCGCGTGACCGGCAACGTCGTGGTGGACGGCGTGCTGGTGCGCGAAGGCTACGTGGGCAACGCCATCGCCTTCGACCGGCAGAATCGGCCGACGATTATCCACAACACCGGCCGCATGGGACGGCACACCGACTGGTCGCGCTTCCCGGCGGCCATGGGCGGCGGGCCGCTCCTCCTCATTGACGGCAAGCTGAGCGTAAACCCCTGGGCCGAAGGCTTCCGCGATCCGGGCCTGTTCCGCCTCACCCGCCGCAGCGCGGTCGGGTACAACAGCAATCAGAAATTGCTGCTGGTTTCCGCCCGCTCGATGGTCAACTTCCATGGCCTCGCGCGCATCATGCAGGCGCTGGGCGCCACCAACGCCATCAGCCTGGACGGCGGGTCATCGTCGGCGCTCTACTACCGCGGCCGCGTGCTGGCCGCCCCCATGCGCAAGCTGACCAACATGCTCGCCATTTTCGAGAAGGCAACCAGACCGGTTCGCCCCGAACTGGGAGCGAACGGCGGGTTCTAGAACCACGATTTCAAGCCGTTCTTGACTTGTTCGCCGGCATCTGGGAGCGAACGCCAGAGGGTTCGTCCCACTCGCGGGGAACTTTGCCGCGACAAAGTCGGTTGGTTGGAGCACCATGGATCTCAACGCGCTTATCGAGCAGAAGGGTCTTCTGCTGACCTTCGGCACCGTCTTCCTGTGGGGACTGGCCATGAACCTCACGCCGTGCGTCTACCCCATGATTCCGATCACCGTGTCGTATTTCGGGGGAATTTCCGGCGGCCGTCCGGGGCGCACGTTCTTCATCGCCCTTCTGTTTGTGATCGGCCTGGCCATCACGTATTCCATCCTCGGCGTGTCCGCCGCGATGGGCGGCCGTCTGTTCGGCGCCTCGCTGGGCAACCCGTGGATGGTGGGCGCGGTCTCGGTGGTGATGGTCGCCATGGGCGCCAGCCTTCTGGGGATGTTCCAGATGACGTTTTCCTCGGGCGTGCTGAGCCGCATTCAGGACCTGCGCGACCGCATGGGATGGGTGGGCGCGCTGTTCTTCGGGCTCGTCGCGGGCATCGTCATGGCGCCCTGCGTGGGCCCCTTCATCGTGAGCCTGCTGGCCTTCGTGGCCACGAAGCGGGACCCGGTCCTGGGTTTCTGGCTGTTCTTCGTGCTGGCCTTTGGGATGGGGCTGCCGTACCTCATCCTGGGGACCTTCACCGGCACCATGAAAGGCCTGCCGCGGCCCGGCATGTGGATGCTCTGGCTGGAGCACTTCTTCGGGGTGGTGCTCATCGGCTTCGCCATCTGGCTGTGGCGCCCGTTCATGCCCGAGGGTCTGGACATGCGGCTGATTGGCGCCTACGCGCTCGCCGCGGGAGTCTACCTTGGATTCATCGACAAGAGCACCGGGACGGCCGGCTTCAACGTCCTCAAGAAAGTCGTCGGTGTCACCGCCGTCGCGGCCGGCCTGTGGATGGTCGCCACCTCATTCACCCCTCAGCCCAAACCGCCCCAGGAGTTCGTCTGGCAGCCGTACTCAAAGGCGCTGCTCGCCCAGGCAAAGGCCGAGGGCAAGCCGGTGATGATTGATTTCTACGCCAGGTGGTGCGCCGCGTGCAACGAATTGGACCACAAGACGTACAGCGATCCCAGGGTGATCGAGGCGGCGCAGCGCTTCGTGCGCATCAAGGCCGACCTGACCAGCGTGCCCGACGGAGATCCTAACAACGACGAGAGCGCGAAGCCCTACGACTTAAAGGGGCTTCCGACGGTCCTCTTCATCGGCCCGGACGGCAGGGAAATCCCGTCGCTGCGCCTTGAGGAATTCGCGCCGCCCGCGCGCATGCTCGAGCTGATGTCGAAGGTTCCCTGAGCCCGGTTTCGGCGGATCATTTTCTATTGCGGCCTCATCGTACCCGCGGCGCTCACCCCTCCGTCCTCGCTACGAACCTGACTGCCGAAACGGGCTGAGCACCGGGTAGCGCAGGATTCAACCCCGCGCTTCAGAAGACATCCTGAGCACGCGCGCCTCGTAAGGGATGCGCCCCATGCACGGAAGCGATGGGGCAGGCAGGTCGCAGGGCGCCGTGTTTCATGGAGGTTGTTCGCGCGCGATGTCCTGGCTGCCACCGTCCTCGGAAGGCAAGCAGCTCTTTGGAATCGGCATCATCACGGTGATGCTGACGCTTGTCCTGTTAGGCGCCTGGCACTACATGGCGGCGCTCCGCGTGCACAACGAGACCGACATCCGCAACCAGGCCAGCGTGCTCGCGTCGAGCCTCGCCAACGTCGATGCGGCAACTGCCTCGAAGATCATCGCCAGCGTGGACGGGCGGATGGTGTCCCTCGGCGGTCCGCTGGAAGCCGTGCTGGTGCAGGGCGAGCGGGGGACGGTCCTGGCCAGCGGAACCCCCGACGACGTCGGCAAGCCGTATGAAACCGCCGAGGCCCGCATCCACTCCCGCTGGTCGAGCGCGGCGCTGGGCAAGGCGCCGGCCGGAGAGAACACCCTGTACGTCTTTGCGCCGTCCAGCAATGCCTCCGAAGCGGCCAGCAGGCTGTCCGTGGCGTTCGCCGCCAGCCTGCTGCTCGGGCTGCTGTTCATCCCCTTCTTCTTCCTGCTCAACCGCAGCTACGTGGCTCCCGTCCACCGCCTCGCGGAAGCCAACCGCGCGGCCCTTGGCAAGCCGGGCAACATCGTGCCGGCCGCCAGCTTTCCGCCGGGTGACCTGCGCGACGTCGTGACCCATCGCAACCAGGTCCTGGAGACGCTGAAGGTCAAGGAAGAAGCGCTGGGACGCCGCACCAGCGACATGGAAGCGCTCTACGAGTATTCCCAGAAGGTGGGCCTGTCCCGCGAGGCGCCCGACATCCCAGACCTCGCGCTCACCTTCCTCTCCCGCTCGGTGGATTACGACATGGCCGCCATGCTGGTCTTCACCGACATGCAGCGCAGCCTGAACATGCGCTCGCGGGGGCCCATCAGCGAGATGCTGGCGGCCGACGTGGAGCGCCTCGCGGTGGACGCGCACTACGAGAAGTCGGGGATTTTGCTGGAAGGCGAGAAGCTGGATACCGCGCACAGCATCGCCGACGTGCGCGCCGCGAAACTGGATGGGAAATTCAAGTCGCTGCACTGGGCGCCCATCACGGTGGAGCGCAAGCAGGTCGGCATCCTGGGGTTCATGGCGCTGCCCGACAAGCACTTCAGCACGGACGCCGTCCGCTTTCTGAACATCCTCGCGCAGAACACCTCGCTGGCCCTGGAAAAGCTGCACGTGATGCGCATCGAGGAGACCCAGCGCTTCCGCAACGTGCTGGAGCATCTCGCTGAGGGCGTCGTGCTGGTGCGCCAGGGTGGGGATTGGGCGCTGGCCACCGGCCCCACCCGCGAGTTCCACGCCATCATCTGCGGGCCCGATGCCGCGGGGACGACCGAGCACTCGCGCCAGTGCCCTATCGGCCTGCTGGGCCTGGACGTGTTCCACAGCCAGAACTCCATCACCCGCGAGATTGCGCGCGACGAGCGCACCTTCATCCTCAACGGCACCTTCGTGCGCTCCAGCACGGCCGGCGAGCAGGGCGCCGTCATCAGCATCCGCGACGTGACCGAAGAGCGCACCACCCAGCAGCAGCTCTTCCAGGCCTCCAAGCTGGCCTCTCTGGGAGAGCTGGCCGCGGGCGTGGCCCACGAGGTGAACAACCCGCTCACCGGTATCCTGGGCTTCACCGAGCTCTTGATGTCACGCGAGGACATCAGTCCGGAGACGTACGAGAGCCTGCAGGACATCCACGCGCTGGCCCGCCGCACCGCGCAGATCACCATGGACCTGCTCATCTTCGCCCGCGTGCAGCGCGAGGGCGGCTTCCAGCCCGTCGACCTGCGCGGCGTGGTGGACGACACCATCAAGCTGCTGGAGACCGGCTACCGCAACCTCAACCTCGAGCTGGTGGCCGAGATGGGCAACGGCGAGACGCCGCTGTACGCGGTCGGCGACCAGAACAAGATCCAGCAGATCGTGCTCAACCTCGCGCAGAACGCGAAGGACGCCATCACCATGTCTGGCAAGGGCTCGCGCATCGTGTTTCGCGGCTACCGCCAGAAAGAAGAAATGGTGGTGGAAGTCGAGGACGACGGGCCGGGAATACCGGATCGGGTGCGGGCCAAGATTTTCGAGCCGTTCTTCACCACCAAGCCGGTCGGGAAGGGGACTGGCCTGGGACTTGCCATCGTGAACCGCATCGTCGAGGAGCACAAGGGCAAGCTGGTGGTGGACAGTGACGAGGGACGCGGCACGCGATTCCGCATCACGCTGCCGGCCGCGACCGCGGAAGCCATCGCGAAAATGCCCCCGCCCACGGTGGATCCCCGCCAGCGCGCCGCGCCACCGGTCCCGCGCGGCGCCGCCGCCCGCGCCTCGGTGCGCGAGGGGGACGAGTTGCTGCAGCCGCCGCGCCCGTCAAGTCCCACGGAAGCGCCGGCCGAAGTGGGAAAGGGGACGGTGCTGGTGCTCGACGACGAAGACACCGTGCTCAAGTTCGTCACCCGCACGCTGGAGCGCGATGGTCTCGTCGTGCATTCCACGTCCGATCCGGAGGAGGCCATGGCGCTCATCGGGGAGCACCAGCCGGACCTGTTGTTGCTGGATTTCCGCATGCCGGACATGACCGGCGAGGAACTTTACCGCCAGGTGGTGGACAGCAATCCCTCGTGGGCCAACCGCGTGGTATTTCTCACCGGCGACGCGACCGGCGATGAAATTCAGGGATTCCTCAAACAGACCGGCGCGCCGGCTCTCACCAAGCCCATCGGTATCCGCGATTTGCGTGATTTCGTGCAGAAGAAGCTGGCCGAAGTGCGCGGCGTGCCGCCGGTCGTGTGAGCATCGAGACCGACCGCCTGCGGGAACAGCGGGACGCGCTGGCTCAGTCCAAGGGCAGCCGCTTTTATTTCACGCTTCCAAGATGACCCGTCGCGAAAACCGCGCGCAGGAAATCATCCTCACCCACGCGGGTGCCGATTTCGACGGACTGGCTTCCATGGTGTGCGCTCGAAAACTGTATCCGGCGGCGCGCATGCTGCTCTGCGGCGCGGTGGATCCCACTGTCCGCGAATTTCTGGCCATGTACCGCGCGCACTTCCCGGTGGAAACCGCGCGCGCCGTGGAGAAAATCGACATCGCGCGCCTGATCCTGGTGGACGTGCAGGTGCCCTCGCGGCTGGGCGAATTTCGCGAGCGGGTCGCCCAGCCCGGCATCGAGGTCCACGTCTACGATCACCACCCGCCCACGCTGGAAAGCGTGCGGGGCGACTACGCGTGCATCGAGACGGTGGGCGCAACCACCACCATCCTGGTGGAAAAGCTTGCCGAAAAAGAGGCCCAGGTGTCACCCATGGAAGCGACCCTGTTCGCGCTGGGAATCTACGAGGAAACCGGGAGCCTGACATTTCCGGACACGACCACCCGCGACCTGCAAGCGGTTGCCTGGCTCCTGGAGCGGGGCGCGAACCTGCAGATGGTGTCCGACTACATGCATCACACGCTGCGCGCCGAGCAGCGGGAATTACTCAACGCCCTGCTGGGCAGCGCCCAAACCCACGTCATCAAGGGGGTGCAGGTGCTCATCGCGTGCGGTGAGCGCGAGGACTTCCTTGGAGAACTGGCCGGCCTGGCGCACCGCATGATGGATCTCGAGCGGCCGGATACCCTCATCGTCATCGTTCGCATGAAGCAACGGGTGTACGTCGTGGGCCGCAGCCGCGAGCTGGGCTTCAACGTGGCGACCGTGATGCAGCGCCTGGGCGGCGGCGGACACATGCGCGCGGCCTCGGCGTCGGTGCGCGGCTCCACCGTCCATGAAGTGCGCGGCGAGGTGCTGCGGCTGCTGCGCGAATTGCCCACGGCGGCGGTGAGCGCCCGCGCGGTGATGAGCGCGCCGGTGCAGCACATCGACGTCACCGACAGCCTCCCCACCATGGAGGAGGCGCGCGGGCTGCTCGTCCGCTACGGGCACAGCGCGCTGCCCGTGCTGCGGGAAGGCGCGCTGGTCGGGCTCCTGGGGCGTCGCGAAGTGGACAAAGCGGTCAACCACGGCCTGGGTCACGCGCCGCTGACCGCATTTCTGGCGCCGGCGCCGGAGACGGTTTCCCCGGATACGGCGCTGGCGGAATTGCAGCGGCGCTTTGCCGACGAGCAGGTGAGCCGCATCCCGGTCGTCGACGAGGGCCGCCTGGTGGGGATCGTGACCCGCACGGACCTTCTCGAGGCACTCTACGGCCAGCAGCCGGCCCCGCCGGCCTCCGAAGTGGAGCGGGACACGCTCGACCGGCTGGCCGCGCTTCCGGAGTTCTTGCAGCGGCTGCTGCGCGAGGCGGGAAGGGTAGGGGACGCGCTGGACCTGCCGGTGTACGCGGTGGGCGGCTTCGTGCGCGACGTGCTGCTGGGGGTGGAAAATCTGGATCTGGACCTGGTGGTCGAGGGCGACGGAATCCGTTACGCACAGACGCTTGCCCAGGCCCTGGGCGGACGGTCGCGGCCCCATGAGAAATTCCAGACCGCGGTCGTGGTGGCGGCCATTCGGGGACGCGAGACCGATCCGTACGGCGCCGAGCCCCGCGAGATCAAGATCGACGTGGCGTCGTCGCGCCTGGAATTCTACACGCGCCCGGCCGCGCTCCCCGACGTGGTGGGCTCGACGCTCAAGCAAGACCTTTGGCGGCGCGACTTCACCATCAACGCCATGGCGATCGGCGTGAACTCCTACCACTACGGCAAGCTCTTCGATTTCTTCGCCGCGCGCCGCGACCTGCGCGACGGCGTGGTGCGCGTGCTGCACAGCCTGTCGTTCGTGGACGATCCGACGCGCATCTTTCGCGCCATCAAGTTCGAGCAGCGCTACCACTTTCGCATGGACCCGCACACCGAGTCGCTGCTGCGGCGCGCGATCAGCGACGAGCTGCTAGAGCAGCTCTCGCCCAAGCGCATCCGCGGCGAATTCACGCAAATCCTCAGCGAATTGCGACCGCTGCCGGCAATCCTGCGCATGGATCAGCTGCGGGTGCTGCGCCTGATCCATCCCCGCCTGCGCATGAGCGAGCGGGTGCGCGATCTGCTGGAATCGGTGACGGCCACCCTGCTGCCGTATGAGGACATGATCCGCAGCGAGGGTCTGCAGCGTTGGCTCATCTACTTCCGCGCGCTCATTGCGGGGCTGTCCGAGGAGGCGATGGATGAGGTGGGCGAGCGCTACCGCATCTCCACCGACAGTCGGCGGCGCATGCTGTTGTCCCGTGAGACGGTGCGCCATCTGCTGCGCCGGCTGTACCGCACGCGGCTGCTGCCCAGCGAGGTGCACGCGCTGCTCTCGCCGCTGCCGCTGGAGATGGTGCTTTACCTGCTGGCGCGCTGCAAGGCGCGGCCCATCAAGGAGAAGGTCATGCTCTTCCTGGATCGGCTGCGGCACGCTCGGCCGCTGGTCCGGGGGAGCGATCTCAGGGCGTGGGGAATTCCGCCCGGTCGCGAGCTCGGAAAGGCCTTGCAGGTCCTGATGAACGCGCAGCTGGATGGCAAGATCCGCACCCGCGAGGAGGCCCGGGAGTACCTGGAGGAACAGGAAATCGTGGCCAACTGGACGTAGACACCCACTTCATGGAAGCGATTTCAACATCCCGGCGCAAGCGCATCCTGAGCGGCATGCGCCCCACCGGCAAGCTCCACGTCGGCCACCTCATGGGGGCCATCGAGAACTGGAAGCGCCTGCAAGACGAGTTCGAGTGCTTCTACATGGTGGCCGACTGGCACGCGCTCACCACCGCCTACCGGGAGCCGCAGGAAATCCGCGCGCGGGTTCACGAGATGGTGCTCGACTACATGGCGGGGGGCGTTGATCCGGAGCGCTGCGTTTTCTACGTGCAGTCCGACGTTCCGGAAATTGCCCAACTGCACCTCCTGCTCTCGATGATCGTGCCGGTGTCCTGGCTGGAGCGCAGTCCCTCATACAAGGACCAGATCACCCAGCTGGGCAGCGACATCGCCACCTACGGATTTCTCGGATATCCGGTGCTGATGACCTGCGACATCATCATCTTCAAGGCCCAGGTCGTGCCGGTGGGACAGGATCAAGTGCCCCACCTGGAGTTGTGCCGCGAGATCGTGCGCCGCTTCAACGGGTTCTACGGGCCGGTGTTTCCCGAGCCGCATCCCCGTTTGACCCGCTTCGCGGCGGTGCCCGGGCTGGACGGGCGCAAGATGAGCAAGTCTTACGGCAACGATATTTTGCTGGCTGACGAGCCGGATACCATTCGCCAGAAAATGCGCAACGTGCTGACCGATCCGGGCAAGGTGTACAAGGGCGATCCCGGTCGACCGGAAATCTGCACGGTCTATTATTTTCACAAAATCTACAACCAGGCCGAGGAAAAGGAGATTTTCGAGGGCTGCCACAGCGGCGCGCTGGGCTGCGTGGACTGCAAGAAGCGCTGCAGCGAGGCCATCGTTCGTGGGCTGGAGCCGCTCCAGGAGCGCCGCCGGGCACTGGCCGCAAATCCCGGAGCGATTGACGAGATGCTGCGCGAGGGCGGCATGCGCGCCCGGGAGGTGGCCCGCGAGACGCTGGCCGAGGCGCGCGAGGTGATGGGCCTGGGAGCCCCCCGGATCTAGCGATGACTGACGCCGTCGAGCACCAGGAGGAGGGCCCGCGCTCCGGATACCAGGTGAAAACCCACCTGTTCGAGGGGCCGCTCGACCTGCTGCTTTATCTGGTGAGCAAGCAGAAGCTCGACATCACCGAGATGAGCCTGGCGAAGGTGGCCGAAGAATACTGGGCCTACCTGAAGATGCTGCAGACGCTGGATCTCGACGTTGAGTCGTCGTATCTGGTGGTCTTCGCATGCCTGCTTGAGTTGAAGTCGCGCCTGCTCTTGCCGCCGGAGCCGGAGCCGCCCGACGAGATGGATTTCGACCTGGGCGACACCGCGGAGTTCGACCTCGTGGAGCGGCTCAAGGAGTACAAGAAATACAAGGAAGCCAGCCTCGTGCTGCAGGAGCGCGAGCGCGAGGCCATGCAGGTGTTTCCGCGGCCCATCGACGAGGAGGAGGCCATCGAGCCGCCAACCCTCGACGTATCCCTGCCGGACTTGCTGGAGGCGCTGCGCGGCGTGCTGGAGAGCTACCAGAAGCGCAGCAAGAAGAAGGAAGGCCTCACCATGGAGCGGGTCGCCGTCTCGGTGCCCCAGCGCATGCGCGAGATCGTGAGCTTTCTGCGCCCGGACAAGACGTTTCAATTCACCGAGCTGTTTGAAGGCGAGGCGACTCGCGACCAGATCATCGTGACTTTCCTGGCGATTCTGGAATTGACCCGCCTCGCGCGCATCCGCATCTGGCAGGAGGTCACCAGCGGCCCGATTTTCGTGGAGCGCGCGGAGGATGTTTCGTCGCGGGAATTGCTGCTGGAGGAATTGATGCTTCTCGAAGAGGGCGGCGCCTCTCCGGGAAAAAAACGGCGTCGCGGCACCGGCCCGCCCCGCAAGCCGCCGCGCTCGGAGGACGTCGAGTCGCTGCCGCTGCCTTCGCTGGAAATGGACAAGCCCCGCGAGGAAGAGCCGGTATGATTTTTGTGCATCTTAAGGTGCCTGTCGGTGCCGGGATGCCGCGATTTCAATGATAGAGCCCTGAAGGATGTCCCGATGACCACGCAGTCTACAACCGAAGCGCCGCCTCGCGAGCACCTTGCCATTCTCGAGGCCATCTTGTTTTCCAGCACGCGCCCGCAGCCGGTGGATTCTCTGAAGACCCTCACCGGCTGGCAGTCGCGCTACATCGAGCAAGCCATGAACATGTTGATGGACGAGTACGCCGAGCGCGGCATCCAGATCCGCATGGTGGCGAACGGCTGGCAGATGGTCACCTCGCCGGCGGTGGCCCCGGTGGTGGAAAAGATGCACGCCCAGGCGTCGCGCAGCGCGCTGTCCCGGGCGGCGATGGAGACCCTGGCCATCATCGCGTATCGCCAGCCGGTCACGCGCGCGCAGATCGAAGCGCTGCGCGGCGTGAAAGTGGACCATATCATCCCGCAGTTGTTCGAGAAGAACTTTATTCGGGAATTGGGGCGCGCGCAGGCCCCGGGCCGTCCGATGCTGCTCGGCACGACGCGGCACTTCCTGACCCACTTCGGTCTGAAAAACCTCGACGACCTGCCCGAATTGCCCCCCGACGAGACGCTCTCGGACGTGAACCTCCAGCACCGCGTGGCCGACGCGCTTGACGCGGCGGAGCACCAGGCGGCGGAGCAGTTGTCATTCGGGGACTGAGCCGCTGAACACCATGGAGGGCATGCTGGGATTTGCCAGGCGTCCTTCTCACTGTGAGCGGGATAGCCTTCGTACCCCGGGCGACCTGAAGCACTCCCGGTCTTTCGCCTACCCGCTGAAGGGGGTGCTCGTCGATACCTCCCGGGTCGGCGTGTTTTTCCGCGCGGAAATCGAACAGTTGTTCTACAACGCGTTCATCATCGAAATGCTGGGCAGGAACGCCGCCAGTGTGACGATGCCCACGATGATGCCGACCACCACCATGATCAGGGGTTCCAGGAGCGACGACACTCTGCTCAGCGAGTGATCAATCTCCTCCTCAAACAGGCGGACTGCGCAGCGCATCATCTCGCCCAGGCGCCCGGTTTCCTCGCCGACCTCCACCAGTTTGAGGACGACCTCCGGGAACATGCCCAGGGTGCGGCTGGCCGACGTGAACGTGCCGCCCTCCATCATCAGCTTCTGGGCGACGTACATGTTGATGCTCATGTCAACGCTTGCCCCGGCGTTCTCGGCGACACGGAGGGTGTGACCCAGATCCACGCCGGCGTCGAGCAGCGTGGACAGCAGGTAAAGTATGTTGGCGGCCTCTTGCTTGACCATGGTGGGGCCGGCCACCGGAATCTTGCGCAAGCGGCGCTGCACCTGCATGCGCCCCTCGCGGGTGGTGTACCAGCGCGAGAAGCGTCGGTAGGCGAAGATCGCAAGGCCCACAACGGTGAGAATGGCGATCGGGTTGGTGGCCGCCTGTGAGAAACCCAGGACGACGCGGGTGATGAGCGGCAGTTCGACGCCGACCTGCTCGAAGCTGGGCACCATCGTCGGCAGGATGAAGTAGGTGAAAATCCCCAGCACGATGACCGAAACCACGGCCACCGCAACGGGATAGGCGAAGGCGCCGGTAATGCGCCGCGAAATTCGCACGTTGCGCTCCAGGACCTCGGTGAGACGCCCCAGGTTGGATTCGAGGTTGCCGCTCACTTCGGCCGCCTCAATCAACGTGACGTAGAATGCGTTGAAGGCGCGCGGAAACCGCTTCATGCTCTTGGAGAGCGACTGCCCGCGATCAATGTCGGCGGACATGCCCATGAAGATCATGTTGAGTGCCGGCGAGTCGCCCTGGGAAACCACCTCGAGCGCGCGCGGAAGGCTGATGCCGGAGCGGAGCAGCACGCTGAGCTGCCGCGTGTACACGGCAAGCGCCACCAGGCTGACCCCGCTGTCCGGGATACCCTTTTTCTTCTCCTGGACTTCAAGCTCGACCAGCTCCAGCACGCGGCCGTAGTTGTTCTCGAGCATGCGCCGCGCCGGATACGAGCCTGGCGCCCGAATGGTGCCCTGCAGCAACTCGTCGTCTGGGCTGAGCACCTTGAATCGAAAAAGAATCAAGGGCCAGTATGCGTCCTCATCCGCTGTCTCCCTTGCGACCCGGGACACCAGGAAGTGTCCCGCTCACACCCTCCCTCATCACGTCCTGGTGGACCCAGGTCAATAGTCAGCCAATCGGATGCTGTTGTCGAAATTGATCGAAGAGTCGAATTATAAACGACGAGTCAAGCCGCATGAAATCAGGCGGAAGCGAGGAACGCTCCTCGAGGCTGCGCGATGCTCGGCCTGGCGGATCCACCCTGGAAGGTGACCAGGTGCCCAACCGTATTGAGCTTTTTCTGCCGTAGCACCGCCGCCATCTGCTGGAACAGGCGATGGGTCATCACCGTGTCTCCGAGCGCCCGGTGGAACGTTTCCTTCTCGACCCGCAGCGCCTTGGCGAGACCGCCCAGGCTGTAGTCGGGCAGCTTGTAGCAGCGACGCGCCAGCAGCAGCGTGTCGAGCACCAGATTTTTTAGCATGGGACGCTGCGCCTCGCCGAACTGAACGGCGAGAAATCCCAGGTCGAACGGTGCGTTGTGAGCCACCAGCACGGAGCCTTCCGCCATTTCGCAAATCCGATCGACAATCTCCTGGAAGCGCGGTTTTCCCCAGACCATGGCATCGGTAATGCCCGACACCCGGGAGGCGTCCTCCGGAATGGCGCGGTCTGGATACACCAGCGTGTCAAAGGTCTTCTCGATCTGGCCGGCGCGGGTCCGCACCATGGCAATTTCCACGATGCGGTCGCCGCAGTCGGGATACAGGCCGGTGGTCTCGGTATCGAAGAACGTGACAGGTACCTGAGCGATATTTGACAATAGCAATGCTGAGCTCATGGGCGGCAACACTCCCAAAAAAACGAGATGGTAAAATGTGCGGCGCGAAAAGAAAAACACGTGCGTCAAAATCAACACACGACTGGGCTGGGAGCCCCATGCGCCGCGCTGTGAGCCGTGTCCGGCCTCGCTACCGAGTCGTTTTCGGCCTCGCTACCGAGTCGTTTTCGGCCCCTGGGGTCATGGTTCGTTCTTGAGGAATTTTCTCCTGCATGCGAATCTTGATGAATATTCTTCAAGGCCGGGCGGCTTGTGGCCGCACCTCGCTCCGACTATAATGAGGCGATGAATACCGCCGGCCTCCTGCCAGCCCCTTCCCCGATCGTCCCCGCCTCCCCGGCGACCGCCCCTGGACCGCACGCCCTTCCCTGGACCGACGAGGAAGAGACCGCCTTCGTGGCGCTGCAGAACGGCCTGCGCCCGCTCTGGCAGTCCATCGTCGACGACCCCTACAAGGAGCAGACCGTTGTGGTCCTCCCCTCGATGTCGCTGGACTCCGAGGAGATGCACAAGCTCAAGGGAATCGTCCACTACGAGGAGCGCATGCTTTTCATGCTCATCTTCTTGAGGATGCTGGGCACTCGTGTCATCTTCGTGACCTCGCAGCCCATCCACCCCAGCATCATCGACTATTACTTGCAGCTGCTCCCCGGCATTCCGGCCTCGCACGCGCGCCGCCGGCTGCACATGCTGAGCGCGCACGACGCCTCGATCCGCCCTCTGACGGAGAAGATCCTCGAGCGCCCGGCCCTGATCCAGCGCATCCGCCACTGCATCGGCGGGGCTGACCACGTCCAGATGGTTGCGTTCAACGTCACTCCCATGGAGCGCAAGCTCTCCCTTGCGCTGGGCGTTCCGCTGTTCGGTCCGCGCGCCGCGCACCTTCCCTTCGGGCAGAAGAGCGGGTCCCGCAAGCTGTTCGGCGAGGTCGGCGTGCCCTGTCCGCCGGGCCACGAGGATCTCCGCGACGAGGGAGACATCGCCGAGGCGCTGGTGGATCTGTACCTGCGCGACCGCCAGATGCGCCGCGCGGTCATCAAGCTCAACGACGGATTCTCCGGCGACGGCAACGCCATCTACCCCATGACGGCGCTCGAGCATGCGTCCGCAACCGGCAAGCTGACCGCGCGCAGTGGAAAAACGGTGGTGCTCAACACCCTCGAGCCGCTCACCCGCTTTCAGGCGGTGGGCGTCGGCTGGGACTCCTATCTGGCGAAATTCCGCCAGATGCACGGCATCGTGGAAGGCTTCATCGAGGGCCGCCGCAAGACGTCCCCCAGCGTCCAGTTGCGCCTGACGCCACTCGGCGAGGTGGAGATCGTCTCCACCCACGACCAGATCCTGGGCGGGCCCGGCGGCCAGGTGTTCATCGGCTGCCGCTTTCCCGCGCGCAAGGTGTACCGCCAACAGCTCCACGAGGCGGGGATGCGGGTCGGCCGCCGGCTGGTGGAGGCGGGCGTGATGTCGCGGCTGTCCATCGACTTTGTGGCGGTGCCCTCTAAAGGCGGGGAGTGGGACGTGCAGGCCGTCGAGATCAACCTCCGCAAGGGCGGCACCACGCATCCCTACCGCACCCTCGAGCTGCTCACCGGCGGCTCCTATTATCCAGATCGCGGGCTGTTCGTGACCGGCTCCGGCGACGTGAAGTATTATCTCAGCTCGGACAACATCGAGTCGACGAGCATCCACGGGCTGCTTCCCGAAGATCTCATCGACATCACCACCTACACGCGGCTGCACTACCGCTCGTCCACCAACACCGGCGCGGTGTTTCACATGATCGGCGCGCTCTCCGAGTTCGGCAAGGTCGGAGTGACCTGCATCGGCGACAGCCGCCGCGAGGCCCAGGCTCTTTACCAGCGCGCCGTGCAGAAGCTCACCGAGGAGGCGACGTCCACGCGCTGGATGGTGCGCGCCTGGTAAGCGGCGCGAGACACCGCGCACGGCAGCGCACCATGGACGGACACGCGCATGGTAGCGTGTCATGAACGGACACCGCGCATGGCAGCGTGTCATGGACGGACACCGCGCATGGTAGCGGGTCGTGGACGGACACCGCGCAGGGTAGCGGGTCGTGGACGGACACCGCGCAGGGTAGCGTGTCGTGGACGGACACCGCGCAGGGTAGCGTGTCATGGACGGACACCGCGCAGGGTAGCGTGTCGCGGCTG
>Ga0194121_10003424_pt1 | contig 24095 bp, 25 predicted proteins | sample TA2MahCa50mmetaG_FD_148609 | JGI IMG/M metagenome (GOLD analysis project Ga0194121, IMG submission 148609) | Freshwater microbial communities from Lake Tanganyika, Tanzania - TA2015020 Mahale Deep Cast 50m | ecosystem: Environmental > Aquatic > Freshwater > Lake | place: Tanzania: Lake...
ATGATTCATTTCGTGGTGCACGAGGAAGGCGACGGCGTCGGCGTGGTCGTGGTGGAAGGCGTGAAGAAGGGCCAGGAGCTCACCGGCTGGATCATGGAGGACGACAAGGAGATCAAGATCCAGGCCAAGAGCGACATCCCCATTGGCCACAAGATCGCGCTCAAGGACTACAAGCCGGGCGACACCGTGATCAAGTACGGCATCGACATCGGCAAGATCGTGGCGCCGATCGCGCGCGGTGAGCACACGCACGTGCAGAACCTGAAAACCAAGCGCTGGTAAAGGAACGCAACATGGATCTTTCGAAATCGAGCTTCCGGGGCTACAAGCGCGAGAACGGCCGCATCGGCGTACGCAACCACGTCATCATCCTGCCGGTGGACGACCTCTCGAACGCCGCGGCCGAGGCGGTGGCCAACAACATCAGGGGCACCCTCGCCATCCCGCATCCCTACGGGCGCCTCCAGTTCGGCGCCGATCTGGATCTGCACTTCGCCACGCTGATCGGCACCGGCTGCAACCCGAACGTGGCCGCGGTGGTCGTGATCTGCATCGAGGACGGCTGGGCAAAGAAGGTGGCCGAGGCCATCGCCGCCACCGGCAAGCCCGTGGCCTACTTCGGCATCGAGCAGCACGGCGACCACGACACCATCCTGCGCGCCTCGAAGAAGGCGAAGGAGTTCGTGCAGTGGGCCTCCGAGCTGCGCCGCGAGGAGCGGCCGCTCAAGGACCTGTGGGTGTCCACCAAGTGCGGCGAGTCCGACACCACCTCCGGCTGCGGCGCCAACCCGACCGTCGGCAACGCCTTCGACAAGCTCTACCCGCACAAGGTGACGCTGGCCTTCGGCGAGACCACCGAGCTCACCGGCGGCGAGCACCTGGTGGCGGCGCGCTGCGCCACCGACGAGGTGAGGAAGAAGTTCCAGTTCATGTTCGACCGCTACCAGGGGATCGTGGACAAGCACAAGACGAGCGACCTGTCGGAGTCCCAGCCCACCAAGGGCAACATCGCCGGCGGCCTCACCACGATCGAGGAGAAGGCGCTGGGCAACATCCAGAAGATCGGGCGGCTGTGCAAGGTGGACGGGGTGCTGGACAAGCACGAGCGGCCCACCGGCCCGGGGCTGTGGTTCATCGACTCGTCCTCGGCCGCCGCCGAGATGGTGACGCTGTGCGCCGCAGCGGGCTACACGGTGCACTTCTTCCCCACCGGCCAGGGCAACGTGATCGGCAACCCGATCCTGCCGGTGATCAAGATCTGCGCCAATCCGCGCACCGTGCGCACGATGAGCGAGCACCTCGACGTCGATGTTTCCGGGCTGCTGAGGAAGGAGATGAACCCCGACCAGGCGGGCGACGCGCTGCTGGAATGCATGTTCCGCACCGCCAGCGGCCGGCTCACCGCCGCCGAGGCGCTGGGGCACCGCGAGTTCGTGCTCACCAGGCTGTACGAGTCTGCCTAGCACCTACGTCCTTGTTCACGGCGCCTGGCACGGCGGCTGGTGCTGGGCGCGCGTGGTGCCGCTGCTGCGCGCGAAGGGCCGCCGGGTGTTCTGCCTCGCCTTCACCAGCTGGCCGTTCGTCGAGCCGAAGACCGGCCACGACGCCATGGTCAGCGCCCCGCAGGGGACCGCCAGGCTGTTGCTGGCGTACGCATGAGCGCCACGCTCGAAGTCCGCGTCTGGCGCGGCGCGGCCGAAGGCCGCTTCGAAGCCTACCAAGTGCCGCGCCACGAAAGCCAGACGGTGCTCGACGTGGTGACGCACATTCAGCGCGCCATCGACCCGACGCTCGCCTACCGCTTCGCCTGCCGCGTCGGCATGTGCGGCTCCTGCGCCATGACGGTGAACGGCGCGGCGCGCTGGACCTGCCGCACGCACGTGGACAAGGTGGCCGAGGGCGGCGAGCTGGAAATCGCGCCGCTGCGCAATCTGCCGGTGGTGCGGGATCTGGTCACCGACATGCGCGAGTTCTTCGACAAGTGGGCGCGCGCGCAGGGCCGCTTCAGGGGCAGGGCCACGCGCAAGGACCCGTTCGCGCAGGTATCCCCGCAATCGGAGGCGAGGCAACAGGCGAACGCCGGGATCGAGTGCATCGGCTGCGGCGTGTGCTACGCCTCGTGCGACGTGGTGGCGGCGAATCCGGATTACCTGGGCCCGGCGGCGCTCAACCGCGCCTGGACCCTGGCCCAGGACGAGCGCGACGCGGCCGGCATCGAGCGCCTGCGCGCGGTGGCGGGCGAGGCCGGCTGCCACGCCTGCCACACGCACCTGTCCTGCACCGAGCGCTGCCCGAAGAGAATTTCGCCCACCGCGGGGATCGCGGGCCTGAAGCGCGCCGTGGCAAAGGCGGCGCTGCAGGGCAGGCTGTGAGCCCTGCGTGAGCTTTCGCTCCGAGACCCTGCTGTGGGTGGCGCAGCGCGCCAGCGCCGCGGTGCTCGGGGTGTGCGTCGCGGTGCACCTTGCGACCATGATCTACGCGGTGCGCGGCGGCCTCAGCGCGGCCGAGATCCTCTCGCGCACCCAGGGCAGCGTCGCGTGGCTCTCGTTCTACACCGTGTTCGTGCTCGCGGTCGTGGTGCACGCGCCCATCGGCTTGCGTGCGCTGCTGGGCGAATGGCTGGGCTGGCGCGGCCGCTCGCGCGACCTTGCGCTGCTCGCCTTTGCCGCGCTGCTGGCGTGGGCTGGCATGCGCGCGGTGTTCGGGGTATTCCGCTGAGCGCGGGAAGGAACCTGCACTTGGGCAAGCTTGCGGTGCTGCTGCACCGCGTCTCGGGGCTCGCGCTGGCGCTATTCCTGCCGCTGCATTTCTGGGCGCTGGGCCACGCGTTGCAGGGCACAGCTAGCCTGGAGGCGTTCCTCGCCTGGACCGCGCACCCGCTGGTGAAGTTCGCCGAGTGGGGGCTGGTGCTGCTGCTGGCGGCGCACCTTGCCGGCGGGCTGAGGATCATGGCGCTGGAATTCCTGCCCTGGCGCGACTGGCACAAGTTCCTGGCGGCGGTGGCGGCCGGCGCGTCGCTCGCGGCGGGGCTCGCATTTGCCCTCGCGTTGTAGAATTCCCCGAGGATACCCAGAGGAGATCAGGATGAGATTCACCAAGCTCGCAGCTCTATTTGCCGGCCTTGCCATTGCCAGCGCCCTCCAGGCGCCGATTGGTTCTGCGCATGCGCAGAGCTGGCCCGCCAAGCCGGTCAAGTTCATCGTGCCGTTCCCGCCAGGCGGCGCCACCGACATCTCGGCGCGGCTGCTGGGGCAGAAGCTGCAGGAGATCTGGGGCCAGACCGTGGTGATCGAGAACCGCGGCGGCGCCGGCGGCGGCGTGGGCGCGGCGGAGGCCGCGCGCGCGACCCCGGACGGCTACACGCTGTTCTTCCCCTCCGGCTCGGTGCTCACCGCCAACCAGCATATCTACGCCAAGCTGAACTACAACCCGGAGAAGGACTTCGTCCCGGTCACCAACGTGGTCTCGGGGCCGCAGGTGCTCACGGTGCCGGCGGACTCGCCCTACAAGTCGGTCAAGGAATTGATTGACTCGGGCCGGGCGCACCCGGGAAAGCTCACCTTCGGCCACGCCGGGATCGGCTCGCAGACCCATCTTGCGGCGGAGAACTTCGTCTTCCAGGCCAAGCTCGACGCCATCGCGGTCCCGTACCAGGGCGAGGGCCCCGGGCTTGCCGGCCATGTCGGCGGCCAGACGCACTTCTTCGTCGGCAACCTCGCCGCGGCGATCGGCCACATCAGGGGCGGGCGGCTGCGCGCCCTGGGCGTGACCAGCAAGGCGGAAATCGCGCAGCTTCCCGGGGTGCCGCCGATCGCCAACACCATCGCCGGGTTCGAGAACATCGGCTGGTTCGGCATCGTCGCGCCCACCGGGACGCCACAGGCGGTCATCCAGAAGGTGCACCTCGACACCAAGAAGGCGCTCGAGGACGCGGGCATGAGGGAAAAGCTCTCCGCCCAGGGCCTCTCGCCGGTGGGCAACAGCCCGGAGGAAATGGGCCGCGCCATGAAGGCCGAGACCGAGCTCTGGCGGACGGTGGTGGGCGCGCGCAAGATCCAGGTGAAGTGAAAGTCGACCTGCAGCAGGTGGAGGAGGTCGCCCGGGAGTTGTACATCCGGGCCCTCAAGCTGCTGCCGCCCGACGTCAAGCAGGGGCTGGACCGCCTTGCCGCCGGCGAAACCGACCCCGGCGCCAGGCGCACGCTGGGCACCATGGTGCGCAATATCCAGCTGGCCGAGGACACCGCCAACCTGCTGTGCCAGGACACCGGCATCCCGATCTACAACGTGCGCATCGGCCGCGGCGTCGAAGTGGACGGCTGGGGCCTCAAGGAGGCGATCCGGCGCGGCTGCGCGCGCTCGACGCGCGAGCATCCGTTCCGCTCCTCGGTGGTCCACCCGACCACGCGCGCCAACGGCCAGGATTCCACCGGACGCGGCGTGCCGGTGATCCACATCGACTTTTCCGACCGGCCCGAGGCGCTGGAGATCGAGATGGTGCCCAAGGGCTCGGGCTCGGAGAACAATTCCTGGCTCAAGATGGCGATCCCGGCCGAAGGGGTGGACGCGATCAAGACCTTCGTCGTGGACTGCGTGCTGGAGGCCGGCGGCAAGACCTGCCCGCCGACCATCGTCGGCGTCGGCGTCGGCGGCACCTCGGATCTGTGCCTGCACCTGGCCAAGTCCGCGGCCACGCGGGCGCTCGGCACGCGCTGCGAGGATCCCGAGGGCGCGAAGCTGGAAGCGGCGTTGACCAGGGCGGTGAACCTGCTGGGCGTGGGCCCGCAGGGGCTGGGCGGGGATTCCACCGCGTTCGCGGTACATGTCGAGACCGCGGCCACCCACATCACCATGAACCCGGTGGCGGTGAACATGCAGTGCCATTCCGCGCGCCGGGCGCGCGCCACCTTCGGCTCCACAGGAGTCGAGTATGGCTATTAGGGGCCCTGCGTTGCTCGCGCTGCCGGACCGGAGACAATAGGCGTGGCGCACCACCAGTTCAGCTGCCCGATCACCGAAGCCCAGGCGCGCGCGCTGCGCCTCGAGGACACCGTCACCCTGAACGGCGCCCTGTACGGCATCCGCGACGCCACCCTGATCCACCTGTTCGACCGCGGCCGCAAGACCCGCTTCGAGCTCCGGGGCCATGCGGTGATCCATACCGCGCCCAACGTGCGCCGGGTCGCCGCGAGCCCTGCCAGCCCGGCCGGCTACGAGCCGGTGTGCATCGGCACCACCACCAGCGACCGCATGGAGCGCTTCACCCGGCCGCTGATGGAACAAAACGGCGTGCGGCTGGTCATTGGCAAGGGCGGGCTGCGCGAAAGCTCGGCCGCGGCGTTTCGCGAGCTGGGCGGCGCCTACCTCGCCATCACCGGCGGCGCGGCGGCGCTGCAGACCACCTGGGTGGAGGCGATCGAGGAGGTGGACCTCGATGACCTCAACCCGGAATCGCTGTGGAAGTTCCGCGTGCGCGGCTTCGGCCCGCTGGTGGTCGCCATGGACAGCCGTGGCGGCAGCCTGTACGCGCAGGTGCAGCAGGACTCCAGGGGCCGGCGCGCGGCGGCGCTGGCGAGCCTCGGGGTGAAGTCGCATTAGAATCGGCCAATTCCAAACAGGGGGTGATCATGAAACGCATGGTTCGATACGCCGGGGTCGCTTTGCTCGCGCTCGCCGGCACCGCGCCGGCGCAGAACCTTTCCATCGCCACCGGCGGCACCGGCGGGGTCTACTACCCGTTGGGCGGGGGCCTGGCGGCGCTGCTGTCGAAGAAGGTCCCGGGCATGACGGCCACCGCCGAGGTGACGGGCGGCTCGGTCGCCAACATGCAGCTGATCGGCACCGGCAAGCCCTACATCGCCCTCACCCAGGCCGACGCCGCCATCGATGCCCTCAAGGGGCAGGACAAGTTCGCCGGCAAGCCGATTCCGGTGCGCACCCTCGCGGTGCTGTATCCGAACCGCATGCACGTGGTATCGATCGAGGGCACCGGTATCACCAAGATCCAGGACCTGAAAGGCAAGCGCGTCTCAACCGGGTCGGGGGGCAGCGCCACCGAGGTGTTCGGTTTTCGCGTCATCGAAGCCGCGGGCCTGGACAAGGACAAGGACATGCGGCGCGAGCGGCTTGGCGTCGCCGAGTCGGTCAGCGCGCTGAAGGACCGCAAGATCGACGCCTTCTTCTGGGTCGGCGGCTTGCCCACCGGGGCGGTGACCGACCTCGCCAACTCGCCCGGGGTGACCATCAGGATGATCGACATCGCGCACCTGGTGCCGGAAATGGCCAAGAAGCACGGCAACATCTACATCAAGGACGTGATTCCGCAGCGCATCTACAAGGGCATGACCGCCGACAACCAGGCGGCCACGGTGACCAACCTGCTGGCGGTGCACCAGAACATGGAGGAAAAGACCGCCTACGCGATCACCAAGGCGCTGTTCGAGAACGTGGTCGACCTGGTCCGGGTGCATGCCGAGGCGGTGAACATCAAGCTCGAGAACCAGAAGACGGAGAACTCCTCGATCCCCTGGCATCCCGGCGCGATCAAGTACCTCGCGGAGAGGGGCGTCAAGATCAAGTGACATTCGCCGGTCCGAAGCCCCGTCCAGCCTGCTGGCGGGGCTTTTGATTTGAACCAGGCGATGCACGGCGGGGCCGCGGCAAGGGAAGATCGATGAGCAAGGAAGCCCTCCGTCTGCACCAGCCCGCGGCCGAGGTCAGCCGCGAGGCGCTGGCGCGCGCCGAGGATATGATCGAGCGCGAGGAGGGCGTCCAGAACAAGCTCACCGGCTGGATCGCCGCCTTCGTCGCCACCGTGGCGGTGGGCATGTCGGTGTTCCACCTCTACACCGCCTACGCCATCCTGCGGCCGGAGCATCTGCGCTCGACCCACGTCGCGCTGGTGCTGTTCCTGACCTTCCTCATCTTCCCGGTGGCGCGGCGCTACCGGCACCGGGTCATGTGGTGGGACTGGGTGCTGGCTGCGGCCGGCATCGCCACCGCCGCCTACCTGATCATCGGCGGCGACGGTTTCTTCGACCGCTCGATCGTGCCGAACGACTGGGACATCGTGTTCGGCACCGTCCTCGCGCTGCTGGTGCTGGAGGCGATGCGCCGCACCACCGGCTGGATCATGCCGTTGGTCACCCTCTGCTTCCTGCTGTATGCGTTTTTCGGCCAGTACCTGCCTGCGCCCTGGACCCACAAGGGCTACGAGCTGCCGCGCATGGTGGGGCATATGTACATGACGCTGGAGGGCATCTACGGCACCGCGATCCAGGTGTCCTCCACGCTGATCATCCTGTTCACCATCTACGGCGCCTTCCTGCAGTTCTCGGGCGCCGGCAAGTTCTTCATCGATTTCTCGTTCGCGGCCATGGGCGGCAAGCCCACCGGGGCCGGCAAGACGGTGACCCTGGCCTCGTTCCTCCTCGGCGGTCCCTCGGGCTCGGGGGTGGCCACCACGGTGACGCTGGGCGCGGTCGCCGCGCCGATGCTCGCCAAGGTCGGCTACGGCAGGAACGAGGCGGGCGGGCTGCTCGCCGCCGGGGGCCTGGGCGCGATCATCTCGCCCCCGGTGCTGGGCGCGGCGGCGTTCCTGATCGCCGAGTTCCTGAAGATTTCCTACCTCGACGTGCTGCTGATGGCGGTGATCCCCACCTGCCTGTACTACCTGACGCTGTTCGTGATGGTCGAGATCGACGTCCGCAAGCTGGGGATGAAGGACGCGGTGTTCGAGAAGGTGGAGTCGGCCTGGAGCCTGACCAGGAAGTACTGGTTCCAATTCTTTTCCCTGGTCTCCATCGTCGGCTTCATGCTGATGGGCTTCTCGCCCGAGCTGTCGGTGTTCTGGGCCACCGTGGTGTCCTTCGGCACCAGCTTCCTGCGCCGCGACTGCGCGATGTTCTCGCACGACTTCCTGCGCGGCCGCGAATCCTTGGTCAAGGGCTTCTTCGGCTCGCCGTTCTTCCAGGCCCTGGACAACGGCTCGCGCGCGGTGCTCAACGTCGCCGCCACCTGCGCCGGCGCCGGCCTGATCGTGGGCGTGGTGACGCTCACCGGCCTGGGGCTCAAATTCAGTTCCATCGTGCTTGCGTACGCCGGCAACTCGCTGCTGCTCACGGCGCTCTACACCGCGCTCATCGTCTGGATCGTGGGCCTGGCGGTGCCGGTGACCGCGAGCTACATCATTTGCGCGGTGATCGCCGCCCCGGCGCTGATCGCGCTCAAGGTGCCGGAGTTCGCGGCGCACATGTTCATCTTCTACTACGCGGTGCTGTCGGAAGTCTCCCCGCCCACCGCGCTGTCGCCGTTCGCGGCGGCCGCAATCACCGGCGGCGATCCGTACAAGACCACGCTGCAATGCTGGAAGTACACCCTGCCCGCGTTCCTGGTGCCGTTCGTCTTCGTCCTCGACCCCGCCGGCACCGGGCTGCTCCTCACCGGATCGTTCAAGACGCTGGCGGGCGCGGACTGGGGCGCGATCGCGCTCATCACCCTCACCACGGCGGCCGGCATTTTCGCGCTCGCCGGCTGCTTCCAGGGCTGGCTGTTCCGGCGCTGCCCGGGCTACGAGCGCGCCATGCTGCTGGTGGCGGGCTTTGCGCTGATCTACCCGGGCAGCGCGTCGCATGGCCTCGGCCTCGCCCTGGTCCTGCTCGTGCTGGTGTCGCAGTGGCTGCGCAGGGACCGCGGGGATGGCGGCAGCCATGCGCCGGCTTGACACCGACATCCTGATCCTGGGCTCGGGCGGCGCGGGCCTGTTCGCCGCGCTGCACGCCCACCAGGGGGATCCGTCGCTGTCCATCACGGTCGCGGTGAAGGGCTTGCTCGGCAAGTGCGGCTGCACGCGCATGGTGCAGGGCGGCTACAACGTGGCGCTCGCCAAGGAAGACTCCATCGAGCGCCACTTCATGGACACCATCGAGGGCGGCAAGTGGCTGCCCGACCAGGAACTGGCCTGGAAGCTGGTGAACCTGGCGATCGAGCGCATCCACGAACTGGAGAACGAGCTGGGCTGCTTCTTCGACCGCAACCCCGACGGCAGCATCCACCAGAAGGCCTTCGCCGGCCAGACCTTCGACCGCACGGTGCACAAGGGCGACCTCACCGGCATCGAGATCATGAACCGGTTGGCCGAGCAGCTCTGGGCGCGCAGGATCAACCGGCTGGAGGAGCACCGTGCGGTCGAGCTGGTGAAGACCAGGGACGGTTCCGCGCTCGCCGGGGTGCTGATGATCGACATGCGCAGCGGCGAGTATGTGTTGGTGCGCGCCAAGGCGGTGCTCCTGGGCACCGGCGGCGGGCCGACGATGTACAAGTACCACACGCCCTCGGGCGACAAGAGCTGCGACGGCCTCGCCATGGCGCTGCGCGCCGGGCTGCCCCTGCGCGACATGGAGATGGTGCAGTTCCATCCCACCGGGCTGCTGGCCGGCACCCATACGCGCATGACGGGCACGGTGCTGGAGGAGGGATTGCGCGGGGCGGGCGGTTACCTGCTCAACGGCGCCAGGGAGCGCTTCATGCCGAACTACGACCCGCTCGCCGAGCGGGCGACGCGCGACTTCGTCTCGCGCGCCATGTACAGCGAGATCCGCAAGGGCCACACCGGGCCCAATGGCGGCCTGTACATCGCCATGGCGCACCTGGGGCCCGAGCGCGTGCGGCGCGACTTCAAGGGCATGGTGGAGCGCTGCGCCGATTGCGGCTTCGACCTCGCCGGCGGCATCGTCGAAGTCGTGCCCACGGCGCACTACATGATGGGCGGGGTGGAGTTCGGCGCGGACTGCCGGACGGCGTTGCCGGGACTGTTCGTCGCCGGCGAGGATGCCGGCGGCGTGCATGGCGCCAATCGCCTGGGCGGCAACGGCGTCGCCAACTCGACCGTCTATGGCGGCGTCGCGGGCGAAACCATGGCGGCGTGGGTGAAGACCGAGGGCCTGCGGGATCCGGACCCGGCGGCGATCGACGATGCCCTGCGGCGCTGCGAGCCCAAGCAGGCCGGCAGGCACGGCTCGCTGGAGCCCGTGCGCGAGCGCCTCTACGAAGTGATGTGGGACAAGGTCGGCATCATCCGCGACGCGAAGGGGCTGGAGGCGGCGCTCTCGGAACTGGAGGCGATCCAGGCCGAGCTGGCCGCGGCCGGCATCGCGGACGCAAACCGTGCCTTCAGCCTCACCTGGCACGACTGGCTGAACCTGAGGAGCCTGGTGCAGGTGAGCCAGGTGATCACGCGGGCGGCGCTGGCGCGGACGGATTCGCGCGGGGCGCACTTCCGCGAGGATTTCCCGCAGGCGGGGGCGCTGCAGACTTCCGCGTTCTCCAGCGTGCGCGAGGTCGATGGCCGGCTGGAGCTGGCGATGAAGCCGGTGGCGTTCACGCGGGTCAAGCCGGGGCAGTCGCTGCTGAAGAACGCGGCCTGAGGGCCGGGGGCGGCGCCCTTGTGGTCGATGCAGGCCTCGCACCTGATCATTCACCACCAAGCCGCACTTGGCCTGGCCTGCGGCAGCCCGACCGGCCTGGCGGCGGGTCGCAACTGCCGATTGCCGGGGGCCGCCGGGCTCAGCCCAGGTGCTTGTGGAAGAACTCGAGGGTGCGCTGGCGCGCCAGCTTCGCCGCCTCGGCGTTGTAGGAGGCGCGGTGGTCGCAGTTGAAGCCGTGGCCGGCGTTCGGGTAGAAGTGGGCGCTGATCTCCGGGTGCGCGGCGACGATGGCCCTGGCCTGTTGCAGCGTCGGCGAATGGTCGGTCTCGCCGAAATTGCACATCACCGGGACCTTGGGCTTCTCCTTGATCAGGTTGAACATGCCGCCGCCGTAATAGGGCACCGCGCAGGCGAGGCCCGCGGTGCGCGCCGCGGCGAGCCAGGCGACGGTGCCGCCGTAGCAGTAGCCGACGATGCCGACCTTGCCGCCGTTCTTCGCCTCGGCCACCGCCGCGTCGACATCGAGCAGCGTCCTGGCCTGGTCCAGCTTCTGCATGATCGCCACGCCGGCCTGGATCTCGGGCTGCGAGTAGCCGGAGTCGTAGTTGCGCTGCGCGCGGTCGAACAAGGCCGGCGCGACGGCGTGAAAGCCCTCGGCGGCGAAGCCGTCGGCCACCGCCCGGATGTGGGTGTTGATGCCGAAGATCTCGGGAGCGACGACGATGCCGCCAAGCGGCTTTCCCGCATGGGTCCGGGCTGGCGCGGCGACGTAGGCCGCGAGCTTGTGCCCGTCCGAAGCGGTGAGTTCGATGAACTGGCCCATGGCCGACCTCCTGATGGAAGGCGGCTATTGTATAGAATCGCCCGCATGAAAAAGACCGCGGCTTCGCTGTTTCAACTGGCGCGCGAGGCGCTCGAACGCGCCGGGGCAAGGCGCGGCATGGCCGAGGCTGCGGCGCGGCATCTGGTGCGCGCCGAGGAGCACGGCCTGCCGACCCACGGCATGTCGCGGGTGCCGTTCTACTGCGGCTTCCTGCGCAATGCGCGTGCCGACGGCGCGGCGCGGCCGGTGATGGCCGCGGACAAGGCCGCCGCGTGCCTGATCGACAACCGCGACGGCCTGCCCTACGAGTCGGCGCAATGGGCGATCGACGAAGTCATCCAGCGCGCCCGGCGCAACGGCATCGGCTTCGCCGGCATCACCAACAGCGGGCATGTCGGCGTGCTCGGCATCCACCTGCTGCCGGTGGCGGAGGCGGGCATGGTCGGGGTCGCTTTCACCAATTCCCCCGCGGCGATTCCGGCCTGGGGCGGGAAAAAGGCGCTGTTCGGCACCGACCCGGTCGCGTTCGTGTTCCCGAGGAAGGGAAGGGAACCGCTGGTGATCGACCTCGCGCTCACCACCGTGGTGCGCGGCAAGATCATGCTGGCGATGCACAAGGGCGAGAAAATCCCGGATGGCTGGGCGCTCGATCGCGACGGCAAGCCGACCAACGACCCGAAGGAGGCGATCGAGCACGGGAGCCTCTTTCCGATCGGCGGCGCCAAGGGGGCGATGCTCGCGCTCGCCTTCGAGCTCATCTGCACCGCGCTCACCGGCGCTGCGATCGGGGCCGAGGCCGATTCCTTCTTCTCGGAGAAGGGCAACAGGCCGCGGATCGGGCACGCCTTCCTCGCCATCGACCCGGGCGCGCTGGCGGGCAACGAGCGTTATTTCGAGCGGGTGGAGACGCTGGTGACGGCGATGCTCGCCGACGAGGGCGTGCGCACGCCCGGGTCGCGCCGCTTCGCCGCCGAGCGCGGGGCGCGCGGGGGCATCGACCTCGCCGACGACCTGCTGGCGAAGATCGAGAAGCTGGCCGCGGGATGAGGAAGGCGGACGCGGAACTGCTGGACCGGTTCTGCGATGCGCTGTGGCTGGAGGACGGCCTGGCGAAGAACACGCTTGCGGCCTACCGGCGCGACCTCGAGCAGCTGGCCGCCCACCTGAAGGACAGGGACCTGCGCTCGAGCTCGGAAGCGGACCTGTTCGGCTTCCTCGCTGCGCGGCGCGGCCGCGCCTCCAGCGCCGCGCGCATGCTCTCCAGCCTCAAGCGCTTCTTCCAGTGGTGCCTGCGGGAGCGCCTGGTCGGCGCCGACCCGAGCCTCAAGCTCGATCCCCCGAGGCACGCGCCACGCTTTCCGAAGGTGCTCTCGGAAGCCGACGTCGAGGCGCTGCTGGCCGCCCCCGACACCGGCACCGCGCTCGGCTTTCGCGACCGCACCATGCTCGAGGTTCTCTACGCCTCCGGGCTGCGGGTCTCGGAACTGGTGAACCTGAAGACCTTCGAGGTGAACCTCGAGGCCGGCGTGCTGCGCATCCTGGGCAAGGGTTCCAAGGAGCGGCTGGTGCCGCTGGGCGAGGAGGCAGTGGACTGGATCCGGCGCTTCCAGGCCGATTGGCGGACGGCCCTGCTCGGCCGCCGGCAGTCCGAGGCGCTGTTCGTCACCGGGCGCGGCGCGGCGATGACGCGCCAGGCCTTCTGGCTCAACATCAAGCGCCACGGCGCGCGCGCGCTGCCGGGCAAGCCCCTGTCGCCCCACGTGCTGCGCCACGCCTTCGCCACCCACCTCATCAACCATGGCGCCGACCTGCGCGTGGTGCAGATGCTGCTGGGGCACGCCGACATCTCGACCACCCAGATCTACACCCATGTCGCGCGCGAGCGCCTGAAGGCGCTGCACGCGAAACATCACCCCCGTGGCTGACACCCCTGGCATCGTCTTTCTCAGGAAGCACGGCGTTGCCCACACCGAGCACTTCTACGAGTACGTCGAGCACGGCGGCACCGCGGTGTCCTCCGCGACGCTCGGCGTGCCCGAGCACGAGGTGGTGAAGACCCTGGTCATGGAGGACGACCTTCGCAAGCCGCTGCTGGTGCTGATGCACGGCGACCGCAAGGTCTCGACCAAGGCACTGGCGCGGCAGGCCGGGAGCAAGCGCATCGCGCCGTGCAGGCCGCAGGACGCGCAGCGGCACTCGGGCTACCAGCTGGGCGGCTGCTCGCCTTTTGGCCTGAGGAAGCCGCTGCCCATCTACATGGAGCGCTCGATCCTGGAGCTGCCCAGGATCCTGATCAACGCCGGGCGGCGCGGTTACCTGGTGGGGATCGACCCACGGGAAATCGTGCGCACCCTGTCGCCGACGCTGGTCGAGGTGGCGCTGGCGGCCTAACCCTTGCGCCGTTCGATTGAAACGCCAACGCACTTCGCGTTCGGCAGGATGCCGATCTTGGCCGCGCTGACCCTGACCCACGGCGCGCCGAAATCCTCCAGCACCAGGTGCGCGATGCGCTCGGCGAAGGTCTCCACCAGCCGGAAGTGCTCGCTGGCGGCGAGCGCCTTGATCTTCAGCGCGACCTGCGCGTAGTCCACCGTGTCGGCGAGCTTGTCGGAGCTGAACACGGCTTGTCCCGGAATGCCGATGTCGAGGTCGATGGAGACCGTCTGCGCGAAGTGCTTTTCGCGCCGGTAAATGCCGATCATCACTTCGACGCGCAGGTCGCGAAACAGGATGGCGTCCATGGCCGGAGATTATAGAATCGGGACGCGATGGAAACCGCGCTGATAGCGCTTGCCGCGTACTGCCTGGGCTCGTTCTCGTTCGCCGTGTTCGTCAGCATGCTGATGGGCTTGCCCGATCCGCGCAGCTACGGCTCGAAGAATCCGGGCGCGACCAACGTGTTGCGCTCGGGCAGCAGGGTCGCGGCGGCGCTCACGCTGCTGGGCGACACCGGCAAGGGGGCGCTGGCGGTCTGGCTGGCGACGCTGTGGACGGGATCGCAGGCGGCGGCCGGCGCCGAGGCGCCGATCGCGGGCGCGATGGCATTCCTGGGACACCTGTACCCGGCTTTTCACCGCTTCAAGGGCGGCAAGGGCGTCGCCACGGCGGCGGGGGTGCTGCTGGCGATCGACCCCTGGCTGGGCCTCGGGGTGCTCGCCAGCTTCCTCATCATCCTCGCCTTGTTCCGCATGGTGTCACTGGCCTCGATCTTGGCCGCGCTGTTCGCGCCGTTCTGGGCGTTCTGGCTGTTTGGCGAGCGCCCGGCGGTGCCGGCGGTGGCGGCCATCGCGCTGCTGCTCATCTGGCGCCACCACGAGAACATCGGCCGTATCCTGCGGGGCGAGGAAGGCCGGCTGGGACAGGGCAAGACATGAAGACACTGGTGCTGGGCGCCGGCGGCGTGGGCGGATATTTCGGCGCACGGATGCTCGAGGCGGGCGCGGAGGTGACCTTCCTCGTGCGTCCGAAGCGGGCTGAATTGCTGGCGCGCGACGGCCTGCGCATCGCCAGCCCCCATGGCAACGCGAAACTGAAGGCGAAGTGCGTGACGCAGGACGCCGTGAAGCCCGGGTACGACGTGGTGATGTTCGCCGCGAAGGCCTATGACCTCGCCGGCGCCATCGACGCCATCGCGCCGGCGATGGCCGGCAGCGCGCTGGCGCTGCCGCTGCTGAACGGCATGGCGCACCTTGAGGCGCTGGATGCGCGCTTCGGCCGCGACAAGGTGATGGGCGGGGTGGCCTACATCGGGGCGACGCTGGCCCCCGATGGCGAGGTGCGTCACCTGAACGACACCCACCGCATCGTTTTCGGTCCGCGCGCCGCCGCGCACAAGGCCGGCTGCGCGGCGTTGTCCGCCGCGCTCGCCGGGGTGAAGTTCGACTGGGAGCAGCTGGCTGACATCGAGCAGGCGATGTGGGACAAGTGGGTGCTGCTGGCGACGCTGGCGGGCATGAGCTGCCTGATGCGCGCGCCGGTGGGCGACTATATCGGCACCGGCGCGGGCGAAAAGCTGGTGCTCGCGCTGCTGGCTGAGAATGCCGCGGTGGCGCGCGCCGCGGGATTCCCGGCCGGGGAGGCGGCGCTCGCCAACTACCGGGGCATCCTGACGCAGAAGGGCTCGAGCTTCAGCGCTTCCATGCTGCGCGACTTGGAATCCGGGGGCGCGACCGAAGGCGACCACATCCTGGGCGCACTGCTGGCGCTGGCGAGAAAGCACGGCCTCGCCACGCCGACGCTGGAGGTGGCGGCGACGCATCTTGAAGCCTACGCGGCCCGGCGTCTCCGCGAAGGGTTGATTAGGTAATCTCTTCGAGGTTCCAGCGGGGATAGACCGAGAATCCGCCAGAGGGCTTGCTTTGGACTTTCCCAGATCGCCTGCGCAGCGCAAAGGCCGCTGCGCAGGCGATCATGGCCCCGTTATCGGTGCATAGCGCGGGTTCGGGGTAGAAGACCTCGAAGGCGTGCGACGCGGCAGCTTCGCCGAGTGCAGCGCGAAGCTGCTTATTTGCGCCAACACCGCCGGCGACCACCAGGCTCTTCATCCCGGTCTTCTCCAGCGCCTTCACGCACTTCGCCACCAGCACATCCACCGCCGCATCCACGAACGCGCGCGCCACGTCGGCGTGGAACTGCGGATCCGGTACCCTGCCGCGCACCAGCGTCAGCACCGCGGTCTTGAGGCCGGAGAAGCTGAAGTCGAGCTCCTCGCTGTGGAGCATCGGCCGCGGCAGCTTGTGGCGGCCCGGGACGCCGGACTCGGCGAGTTTCGACACCGCCGGGCCGCCGGGATAGCCCAGGCCGAGGAGCTTCGCGGTCTTGTCGAAGGCTTCGCCGGCAGCGTCGTCCAGGGTCTCGCCCAGCAACTCATAGTTCCCGGCCGCGGCTACCTTCATGAGCTGGGTGTGGCCGCCGGAGACGAGCAGGGCGACGAACGGAAACCGCGGCGCACGCGCCGAGAGCAGGGGTGACAGGAGGTGCCCTTCCATGTGGTGCACGCCGATCGCGGGCACGCCCAGCGCGAAGGCAAGGCCGTGGGCGAAGGCGGCGCCGGCGAGCAGCGCGCCCGCAAGCCCCGGGCCCTGGGTGTAGGCAATGGCATCCAGGTCCTCGACCTGCTTTCCCGCCTCGCGGAGCACGCCTCTGGCCAGCGGCACCAGCCTGCGGATGTGGTCCCGGGAGGCCAGTTCCGGCACCACGCCGCCGTAGGCCTGGTGCATCGCCACCTGGGAGTGGACCGCGTGGGCGAGCAGGCGCGCCCACGCCGCGTCGTACAGGGCAAGGCCGGTCTCGTCGCAGGAGGATTCGATGCCCAGGATCAGCATGGGCCGGGAGTGTAGCGGGGAAGACCACAATCCGGATATAATCCAAGACCTTCCGCCCGATCAGGATAAAAGCTGCATGCCGACCGTTCCCGTCAAGGAAAACGAACCCTTCGAGGTGGCGATGCGCCGCTTCAAGCGCACCGTGGAAAAGACCGGGCTGCTCACCGAGCTGCGCGCCCGGGAGTACTACGAGAAGCCCACCACCGAGAGGAAGCGCAAGCTGGCCGCCGCGGTGAAGCGCCACCACAAGCGCCTGCGCAGCCAGATGCTGCCGGCGAAGATGTACTAGATCCGTCGGCAAGGCCTGCCGCGACGCCCTGGCTTGCCCCCGGGGCGTTTTCATTTGGGGAGCCAGACGCCATGACACTCAAGGACCGGATCACCGAGGACATGAAGGCCGCTATGCGCGCCAAGGACGGCCAGCGCCTGTCAGCGGTGCGCCTGCTGCTGGCGGCGATGAAGCAAAGGGAGGTCGACGAGCGGGTCGAGCTGGCCGATGCCGACGTGCTCTCGATCATCGACAGGATGGTCAAGCAGCGGCGCGAGTCCATCGCGCATTACCAGAAGGCCGCGCGCGCGGACCTCGCCGCCCAGGAGCAGTTCGAGATCGGCGTGCTCTCGGCCTACCTGCCGCAGCAGCTGTCCGAGGCGCAGATTGCGGCCGCCGTGGCGGCGGCGATCGCCGAATCGGGAGCCGCCAGCGTCAGGGACATGGGCAAGGCCATGGCCCTGCTCAAGCCGCGCCTGGCGGGCAAGGCCGACATGGGCAGGGTTTCGGCGCTGCTGAAATCCAGACTGCCCGCTTGAGTTCTAGAATCGGGGATCTTCGGGATTCCCAGCGTTGATCCCCGACAGCTTCAAGCAGGACCTGCTCAACCGCGTCGACGTCGTGGACGTGGTGTCGCGCTTCGTGCAGCTGAAGAAGGCCGGCGCGAACCTGCAGGGGCTGTGCCCGTTCCACACCGAGAAGTCGCCCTCGTTCACGGTCAGCCCGGCAAAGCAGTTCTACCACTGCTTCGGCTGCGGGGCGCACGGCAATGCCATCGGCTTCCTGATGGCCTACTCCAGCCTGGGTTATGTGGATGCGATCAAGGAGCTCGCTGCCGGGGCCGGCATGAAGGTGCCGGAGTGGCAGCCCGCCACGCCCGAGGCGGCGGCGCGCAAGGAGCGCGAGACCGACCTGCTGCCGCTGATGGAGAAGGCAATGGACTTCTACCGCGGCGAGCTCAAGAACTCGCCGCGCGCGATCGAGTACCTGAAGGGCCGCGGCCTGTCGGGCGAGATCGCCGCGCGCTTCCGCATCGGCTACGCACCCGACGACTGGCAGGGGCTGAAGGGGGCATTCCCGGACTACGAGGACCAGGGGCTGGTGGACGCCGGGCTGGTGGTGGTGCATGAGGACAGGCGCTACGACCGGTTCCGCGATCGCGTCATGTTCCCGATCCACAACGTGCGCGGCGCCGTGATCGGATTCGGCGGCAGGGTGCTCGGGGAGGGCGAGCCCAAGTACCTAAACTCGCCGGAGACGCCGCTGTTCGAGAAGGGGCGCGAGGTCTACGGCCTGGCGCAGGCGCGCGATGCGATCCGGACCGCCGGCCGGGCGCTGGTGGTGGAGGGCTACATGGACGTGGTGGCGCTGGCGCAGTTCGGCCTCGGCTACGCAGTGGCGACGCTGGGCACGGCCACCACCCCGGTGCACGTGAGCAAGCTGCTGCGGCTCGCCGACGAACTGGTGTTCTGCTTCGACGGCGATGCGGCCGGCCGCAAGGCCGCCTGGCGCGCGCTGGAAGTGAGCCTGCCCCTCGCCGCCGACGCCAAGCCGGTGAAGTTCCTGTTCCTGCCCGAGAAGGACGATCCGGACAGCTACATCCGCGCCCGCGGCAAGGAGGCTTTCGAGCGCCTGGCACGGGAGGCGCAGACGCTGTCGGCGTTCCTGATCTGCGAACTGCAGGCGGGCCTGGATCTGGGCAGCGCGGAGGGGCGCTCGCAATTTGTCGCACGCGTCGCGCCTCACCTGCAGAAGGTGTCGGCGCAGGTGCTCAGGCTGCAGATCAGCCGCGAGGTCGCGCGGCTCTCCGGCCTGGGCGTCGAGGACATCGAGCGCCTGATCGCTCCCCGGGGCACCCCCACCTACTACCAGCGCGTCGCGCCGGCGCGGGCTGCGCCCCCGGTTACCGTGGCGCAGGAACGCAACCTGCTGCGCTGCGTGCTGTCAAAGCCGGTGCTGGCGGCTGAAATCGACGACCAACTGCTCGACCCGGCCCTGCCCGAGACCGCCGCCCTGCGCGCAGTGGTGGAGTTCGCGCCGGATGACGGCGTCAGCGCGGCGATGCTGGTGGAGCGTTTCCGGGGCACGGCGTTCGAGCAGATGGTGTTTCAGGCCATGGCTTCGTCCATGGGCGAGGACAGCAGCCAGGGCGAGGACCCGGCCGCCCGGGTGGCGCAGGAGTTCCACCAGATCCAACTTGCGCTGCGAATCAAGCGCAAGCACCAGGAGATCGACGCCCTTACCAGCCGGGTCGGCAGCAACCCGGCGCTGGCCTCAGAACTGAATCAGCGGGTGAAGGAATTGCATCAGCTCAAGGCGCAGCGCGCCTGAAAAGCCGCCTTAGGCCGAGGCTTTACGGTAAAATCCCGCACTTTTTTCCGCCCAGCGCGAGTTGGGCCGATTGCACTACAGACCAGGGGCAAGCATGGCGAAACCGAAGCGCAAGTCGAAGCCGGGCGGGACCCTCAAGATCGCAAGGAAAGCCAAACCAATCAAGGTCTTGAAGAACAGGAAGGTCAAGTCGCCGGTACGCCCCCAGGCCGGCAAGGCGAAGCCGGCGAAAAAGGCCGCGCCGGCCAAAAAAAAGGCCACGCCGGCAAGGAAGGCGCTGAACAAGGCGCTGCTCAAGAAGCCGGCGCCCGTCCCGGCCAGGGCAAAGCCCGCTGCCGGCAAGCGCGAGCACAGGGCCAGGCAGGGGAAGTCCGCGATCAGGGCGATCAGGGTCGGGGCGAAGACGCCGATCAAGACCAGCGCCAAGCAGGCGCTCGAACTGCTCGAAGCCAAGGTCGCCGCGGTCAAGTCCAAAGCCAAGGGCCGCTCGGTGCGCAGGGGCCGCAAGGACGCATGGTTCATCCCCGCGGAGCTGCCCAAGGAGGACGCCGAGACGCGCCGCACGCGGCTCAAGAACCTGATCAAGCTGGGCAAGGACCGCGGCTTCCTCACCTATTCGGAGATCAACGACCACCTTCCGGACGACCTGGTGGATGCCGAGCAGATCGAGGCCATCATCTCGACCTTCGGCGACATGGGCATCCAGGTCTACGACCAGGCGCCGGACCAGGAACAGCTGCTGATCGCCGCCGATGCGCCCGCAGTGGCGCCCACCGATGAGGATGTCGAGGAACAGGCCGAGGCCGCGCTCTCCACGGTGGATTCGGAGTTCGGCCGCACCACCGACCCGGTGCGCATGTACATGCGCGAGATGGGCTCGGTGGATCTGCTGACCCGCGAAGGCGAGATCGAGATCGCCAAGCGCATCGAGGAAGGCCTGCGCCACATGATCCAGGCCATCAGCGCCTGCCCTACCACGGTGCAGGAGATCCTGGAGCTCGCCGAGAAGGTCGAGAAGGAGGAGATGCGCATCGACGAGGTGGTCGATGGCCTCATCGGCCCCAATACCAAGGACGACTTCGACGCCAAGAAGGCCGAGTCGGCTGCCGCCGCGGCTGCCGCCGCCGCCGAGGACGACGAGGACGAGACCATCGAGGAGGAGCTGGAGTCCGAGGAGGAGGCCGCCGCGGCGCAGACGGCCAGCCTGCTCAAGCTGCGCACCGAGGCGCTGGAGAAGTTCGCGCGCATCCGCCGCCTCTACGACAGGCTCAAGCGCGCGCTCGAGAACAAGGGCTCGCGCGACAAGGACTACCTGCGGGTGCGCGACCAGATCGGCGCCGAGCTGATGACCATCCGCTTCACGGCGCGGACGGTGGAGCGCCTGTGCGAAAGCGTGCGCGGCCTGGTGGAACAGATCCGCAGCCACGAGCGCGCCATCCACGACATCAGCATCGACAAGGCCAACATGCCGCGACCGCACTTCATCAAGGTGTTCGCCGGCACCGAAGGCTCCAAGCGCTGGCTGACCGCGGAGATCAACGCCGGCCATCCCTGGAGCGAGGCGCTGGTGCGCGTGGAGCCCTCGATCCTGGAGCGCCTGGGCAAGATGCAGACGGTGCAGCAGAGAATCGGCATCCCGATCCGCGACCTGAAGGAGATCAACAAGCAGATGTCCACGGGCGAGGCGAAGGCGCGCCGCGCCAAGCGCGAGATGACCGAGGCCAACCTGCGGCTGGTGATCTCGATCGCCAAGAAGTACACCAACCGCGGCCTGCAGTTCCTCGACCTGATCCAGGAAGGCAACATCGGCCTGATGAAGGCGGTGGACAAGTTCGAGTACCGCCGCGGCTACAAGTTCTCGACCTACGCCACCTGGTGGATCCGGCAGGCGATCACGCGCTCGATCGCCGACCAGGCGCGCACCATCCGCATCCCGGTGCACATGATCGAGACCATCAACAAGATGAACCGCATCTCGCGCCAGATCCTGCAGGAGACCGGGCAGGAGCCGGACCCGGCGACCCTCGCCCAGAAGATGGAGATGCCCGAGGACAAGATCCGCAAGATCCTCAAGATCTCCAAGGAGCCGATCTCGATGGAAACGCCGATCGGCGACGACGACGACTCGCACCTGGGCGACTTCATCGAGGACCAGTCCACCATGGCGCCCTCGGATGCGGCGACCTACGCCTCCCTGCGCGACGTCACCAAGGAAGTGCTGGACACGCTGACGCCGCGCGAGGCCAAGGTGCTGCGCATGCGCTTCGGCATCGAGATGAGCAACGACCAAACGCTGGAGGAGGTCGGCAAGCAGTTCGACGTCACGCGCGAGCGCATCCGCCAGATCGAGGCCAAGGCGCTGAGGAAGCTGCGCCACCCGTCGCGCTCGGAACGGCTCAAGAGCTTCCTCGACCAGGAAGGCTAGCGCGTTTGCCCATTTCCCCGCAGGGGTTGGCAGAGGCGGGAGGCAACGGCAGGAGGGTTCCGAAGGGCCGCCACAAAATGGCGGCCCTTTACTTTGAGGAGACGGAAATGAGCAAGACCATCGACTACTACCTGACGCCGAGCTCGCCGTGGACCTACCTCGGCCACGCGCGCTTCGAGGCCCTGGCGACCAAGCAAGGCGCCGCGGTGAACGTGAAGCCGGTGGACTACGGCGTCATCTTCCCGCAGTCGGGCGGGCTGCCCCTGGCCAAGCGCGCGCCGCAGCGGCAGGCCTACCGCCTGGTGGAACTCAGGCGCTGGAGCGAGTTCCTCGGCATCCCGATCGTGATCCAGCCGAGGTTTTTTCCGGTCAATGCAACCCCTGCCGCCGAACTCATCTGCGGCGCGCCGGCAGCCAGGCGCATGGCGCTGGCGGGGGACCTGCTCTCGGCGCTGTGGCAGGACGACCGCGACCTCGCCGACCCGGCGGTGCTGAGGGAGCTCGGGCGCAAGCATGGCGCCGTCGCGGGCGACAGGGCGGCGTTCGAGGCCAATACCCGGGAAGCGCTTGGGCGGCAGGTGTTCGGCGCGCCGAGCTACGTCTACCGCGACGAGATCTTCTGGGGGCAGGACCGCCTGGAGTTGCTTGCGCGCGCACTTTCCAAGTAGCAGTAAGCTTGCGCCCCATGGGCCGGTAGCTCAGCCGGTCAGAGCAGGGGACTCATAATCCCTTGGTCCTTGGTTCGAATCCAAGCCGGCCCACTAACACGCGCGGTACGAAGGACTCCGGCGTCCCCCCCGTCAACCCAAGTCCTACCCCAGACAACCCCGAAATTGTACGAGAGGTGGACAAAATCTCCCGCACCGCCGCACTCATCGCTGGGCTGCGGGCCCCCGGCGCCGCAGGTAACCAGCCCCGTCCCGCAACCCCCGGACCATGGAGTGCCGATGCAATAGTCTCTCAGCCCTGCTGGTGCAAAATATCCCTCAGGCCACGGTCATTGGCGTGTGGCTATTCTAGACTTGCGGGACAGTGAAGCGAATCGTTTCCGGGCTTGGTGTCGGCCTCGTCGCCCTGATCCTCGCGGGCTGCGGCAGCCTGTCGCCCTGGGCGCCGGCGCCGCAAGCGTTGCCGCCGCTCGATGCCGCCAAGGGTCGGATCGTCTTCTACCGCACCGGCTCGCTCGGCTCGCCGTACGCGGGCGACGCGCTGCTCAATGGCGAGCGCGTCGGCCGGGCTGACCGGCGCGGCATGTACTACGTGGATGTCGCGCCCGGGAGCTATGCCGTGACCACCAGGCTCTCGGCGCGGGTGGTCAATTTTTCCGTGGCGGCGGGCGAGCGCAAGTACGTGCGCTTTGCCAACGACCTGTTGGTCAAGTTCAGCTACCCGGAGCTGGTCGAGTCCGGCGAGGGCGAGCGCGAGTCCAGGGGGCTGGAGCGGCTGGCGCGTTAGCGCAGGAGGTCCTGCAGCCATTGGGCCGCTTGGAGCAGGCGCGTCGTCGTCGCCCGGGCCGACCTGTTCGACTTGATCGAGAGGTTCTACAATCCACGGCGTCGGCATTCGACGCTCGAGCTGGTGAGCCCGGATCAGTTCGAGAAGCCAAACCAAGCTTAGGCTAGTGTCCGGGAAACCGGGGCGATGCCCGATTATGACTCCAATGCGCGTAGTGACACTGATTTCTAGCGCTCTGACGCTAGCGTTTTTTGCGTCATTTCCCGCTAATTCCCAATCTAAATGCCGCGCCATCGATGGCGACACTGTTCGTTGTGGCAACGAGCGCATACGATTGCGTCAGGTCTACGCCGCCGAAAAATATGATGCGGGTGGAGCACAGGCACGAGCAAATCTCCAGCGGCAGCTTGACTCCGGCCAAATCCGAATCGAGCGCAAGGGTAAGGACAAGTACGGCAGGACACTAGGCGACATCTACGTTGACGGACGGAAGATCGGCCAGAGCGACGTTGGAACAAAGGGCGGAAGGGGACTGGGGAGTACTCCTACCGGCAAGAGTGCTGCTCCTAGAACCAAAGCGCAGACCAGAGCACCCGCAAGAAGTCCGGTCGTCGCTAAACCACATTCAACGGCTCCGAAAAGCAGTATCGGCGCAGGCAGAGATTCCAGTAACCGCGCCGGTAGCTCATCGAGTGGTAGCCGTTCAGCGGCAGCCAAGTCTACTGGATCGAGGAATTTTTCGAGCAGCACGGCCGGATCAAATAGTCGCGCAGCTTCTAGCGGTCGGGTTAGCTCGCATAGCCGGAGCTATTCCACTGGCCGAAGTTCAGCTGGTTCACGCAGCTATTCCTCCGGTTCTCGATCTGGGGGAAGTCATGGCTCGTCTGGTGGCGGTAGACGATGAGGCGCCGACACTGGGCGCGCGCCTCCGGCCCAGCAGCGCAACCGCAATCCCCCGGCGCCAGAAGTTGCGCGCGATCTGATCGAGGTCCTCGCGCAGCGCACGCCCCGCAATCCAGTTGCCGGACCAGAACAGCCAAGCGAGC
>Ga0194121_10003425_pt1 | contig 24091 bp, 24 predicted proteins | sample TA2MahCa50mmetaG_FD_148609 | JGI IMG/M metagenome (GOLD analysis project Ga0194121, IMG submission 148609) | Freshwater microbial communities from Lake Tanganyika, Tanzania - TA2015020 Mahale Deep Cast 50m | ecosystem: Environmental > Aquatic > Freshwater > Lake | place: Tanzania: Lake...
TATACACCTTAAAGGAATCAAGGATGTTTGTTATGTCGATTGTTACAAATTTTACGCCTAATTTTTCACAAAGATTTCTAGCATAAATTGCACTTTCTGGACTAGAGTCTTTTTCTGGCATCAATACTCCAAGAACATTATCTTTGCCTATTGCCTTGGTGCATAGTGCACATGTCAGTGCGGAATCAATTCCACCACTAATTCCTACTACTGTACCTTTTCTTTTGAATTTGTCAAAGAGTTGATCTTTGATGAAATTTTGAAGCTCTGTTTCTACACTATCTATGTTTTGTATATCTAGTATATTTTTGTGAAATTTCATTTTCTGTTGTTTATGTTTGTCTACTAATATAGTTTGGACAAGTCATAATGTTATTCTTGTTCCTTCGCCTAACAAAAACACCTTATCTTTTCTACTATCTGCCAGAAATGAAATATTTGAATTGGCGGCAATTATGCTCTTTGTAATACTGATGCTGCCCTCAACAACACAATCATTCATTATTATGGAGTTATTTACTGCACATCCGGATAATCTGGAATTGTCTCCTATGCTTACATTTGGTCCTATCTTGGTATGTGACTCAATTATACAGTTACTGCCTATTATGATAGGACCAACCAAGGATGTTTCATTTTTTATTATTGTATTATTTCCTATCATTACATTTCCACTAATGTTGACCATTCCTTCTTTTTTGCCATAAAAATAGGGACTCATTTTTTCTAGAATTGCCATGTTTGCATGTATGATGTCATCTGGAGTTCCAGTATCTTTCCAGTAATCTGTAATCATGTTGTAAGTAATCTTGTAACCTTCCTCCAAAAGCATTTGCAATGCATCTGTAATCTCTAACTCATTACGCCATGATGGTTTTAATCTATCAATAATCCGAAATATTATTGGAGTTAATAGATAAATTCCTGTTACTGCAAGATCTGTAGGTGGAGTTTTTGGTTTCTCCATTATTTTTATAATCCTGCCGTCTCGAATATCTGCAATGCCAAATCTTGAGGGATTATCTACTTTACAAAGAAATATTGCTGCTGCATCGTTTGAATCATGAAATTTTTTAACATAGTCGGAAATATCTATCTGAATTATGTTGTCACCAAGAAACACAAGAAATTTTTCATTATCTATAAAGTCTTTACAAAGTCTAATTGCATGTGAAATGCCTCTGGGAAGATCCTGTTCTATGTATGTTATTTTTACGCCAAATTTTTCCCCGGTTCCGTAATACTCCTTTACTTTGTTAGCACCTGCTCCACCAATTATTATGGCGATCTCAGTTACTCCAGCATTCTTCATTGATTCAACACAATACTGCGACATTGGTTGATTGGCTATTGGAAGCAGTTGTTTTGGCCCTGTGTGAGTCAATGGCCTCAACCTAGTGCCGTGTCCACCGTGAAGAAGTATGCCTTTCATAGTAACCAAAAATTTAGTAATTAAATTAATTTTTTTATTGAATTATCCATCACTAGTATGATATACTGCCAAAACTGATCCAGTCAGAGACCAAATGAAGACAAAATTGAGTAAATTTTACCATTTGTTATATAAAAGACATTTTTACGGTTGGACTTCGCCGCTTAGGGTACTGCCAGATTTTATTGTAATTGGTGTTGTGCGGGGTGGAACTACATCGTTGTTCGAGAATCTGTCAAAACACCCATGCATTTATTCGTCATCGTATGATGAACTTGGCTTTTTTGATAGCAATTTTGAATTGGGTCTGAATTGGTATAGATCTTTGTTTCCAACAATTTTTCGAAAGAAAATTTCGGAACTTAGGAAAAAATGTTTTATGACATATGATGTGACTCCATTTTACATCTGGAACCCGCTGGTTACACAAAGAATTCATGATATATTCCCAAAAATAAAATTAATTGCGATACTGAGAAATCCTATTGATAGAGCGTACTCAAATTATTTTTTAGGTGTAAGATCTGGAACCGAAAATCTCTCATTTGAAGAAGCAATAGGCAAAGAAATTGAACTACTTGGGAAAGAGTCCTTATCGGATCAAGCAATTTATCAAAGGCCGCGGTCTTATATTACAAAAGGATTCTATGCACACCAGCTTAAACCGTGGTTTGAGATATTCAGAAAAGAACAACTATTGATATTACAAACAGAAAAATTTGCAACAGACTCATCCTCTATCTTCTTCGAAATATTTGATTTTCTTCAGCTTCCAAGGCATACGATACATGAATTTAAGAAAATGAATGTTGCAAAATATCCACCAATGAAAGAGGAGACCAGGATGTTTCTCAAAGAATACTATCGTAAATACAATGATGATCTGTACGCCTTGCTTGGAAAAAGCTTTGATTGGAATTAACGCCTATTTTTTAGCTCTGAGAAATTTATTGCCTAAATACCAACTTATTGTTTCTTCAAGCCCTTCTTCAATTCTATACTCTGGCCTCCAAGATAACCGCTTTTGGATTTTTGTAGAATCTAAACTATAGCGAAAATCATGACCTGGCCGATCTTTGACATAATTAATTAGTGATAATGGTTTTCCCATTATCTTTAGGATTTTTTTCACGATGGTGTTATTATCAAGTTCGTTATTTCCTGCAATATTGTATGATTCTCCCCATTTGCCTTTCTCAAAAACTCTGAAAACTGCGTCACAATGATCCTTTACAAAAATCCAATCCCGTATGTTTTTACCTGTTCCGTAGACTGGAATCTCTTTGTTTTTGTCTGCCAAAGTGATTACTTTTGGGATTAATTTTTCTTCTGCCTGTCTTGGACCATAGTTATTAGTACACCTAGTTATGATGGCATCGATTCCGTATGTAGTCACATATGATCTTACCAGTAGTTCTGCAGACGCTTTAGATGATGAATATGGACTTGAGGGATTGAGAATGTGTTCCTCTATAGCACTACCGGTTTTTAAGCTGCCAAACACTTCATCAGTAGAAATTTGAATTAGTCTTTTTTTGAACCTTCTAATCGACTCTAGAATTGTATATGTTCCTATTATGTTTGAGTTTATGAACGATTTTGGATTTGTGATGCTTCTGTCTACATGTGATTCTGCTGCAAAATTAAATACCGCATCCGAACCCGCAATTAGCTTGTCCATTAACTTCTGATTCATTATGTTGCCATAAACAAAGCGATAATTCTCTTTCTTAATGTGGCGAAGATTTGCTTGATTTGACCCTTCAAGTTTTGCATCAATGTTTGTAATCTTGATGTTAGGATGATTCTCCTGAATGTATATGATAAAATTACTCCCAATAAATCCTAAACCACCGGTTACTAGGATATTCACAATTGTCTGCCTGCATATTCCGATTTAAATCAAGTGTAGGTCTGGACTATCAATATTTTTATTAGAACATCTGCAATCTTTTTTGTGAAAAACGGAGTTATCGATTCAGTTAATCTTGAAAAACATCCCACTAAAGACATAGTGGATGGACACGTTAATGGTTCATTAACTGTGGTCTGGCGCGACTGGGATGACATAATACCGATTCATCCAAAAATGGTTTATGTTTCGTCAGTAAATCCTGGAGAAATAAAGGGACCACATCTTCACACCAAGCGTGACAGTTATTTTGTTTGCATTAGAGGCAAGGTTGTCTTTATTGCAAAAGACCTAGATGGAAAATATCGTGAAATTGAATCAAGCGAGCAAGAGCCCGTCTTAATCCAAGTGCCAAAAAATTTTGCGTCTGCTCACATAAACATCTCTGATAAAGTTTCTACGATATTGACTCTCGCAGATCCAGCATGGAAACCTAATGACGATGAAATGAAAAACATTACTTTTGATGACTATGATTGGAACAAATGGAAAAAACTACCAATAGAATAATTAATTGCAGTCATTGATACGTTTCATAATTTTTTATCTCTCTTGCAAGATATTCTGATGCGTTTCCCATATTGCTCATATACTTATGCAAAAAATCTTGCCCATTTTTTATTAATAATTTTCTTACATTCTCATCAAAAATTAATCTGTCCAACTCTTCCTCAAAATTGCTATCGAATGTATTGATAATAGCCTTCATTTTATTAATTTCAAAATCATATACTTTTTCGTCCAAAATGATATTCATGATTGGGACATCCATGGATAATGATTCAAGTACTACTGTTGACAAGTCAAATCCTTCTGGAGAGATATTTACGTGCGCGTATGCACTCTCAATCAATTCTTTAATTGATACATTCTGATAAATGGGAACGTTGGGATTGTTCTTACGAATTATTCTCTTTATCTCTATATTGTGAGCATCTAAGCCAGGATGTGTTTTTATGATTACCTTGACGTCTTTCTTTTTATCAAAATATGCTAGCAGTTTTTCCAATAGTATTTCGTATTGTTGGTGTGACTTGATTCTCTTGTGTAGTGCTGTATCTATTATCGGCCTCGGCGTGATCAGGATTATTTTTTCTCTAATGTTCGATTTTCTCTTTTGTGTAAAAAAACTATCGTGGCGTGGGCTGCCAGAAACTATGATTCTTTTTTCATCTATGCCGTGCTGGCTAATCAGGTATGACTTTTGGATATTTCCCCAAACTGCTATTCGATCTCTAAATAATGAATACATGCTCAATACATCGTATCTGGATATCTCTGGAGTATAGTTCGCAAATGCATGTTCTATCATTGTGGAAGGGATTTTTTGTTTATTCAATAATAGGATGGATTTCTCCGTTTCCCCTACGACATTTAATGACAAAATATGTTTTATATTAAAAGTGGAAAGAATCTTTTTTGCACCCTTTAATAGAAAAACATACCATTCTAACCTGCGTTCGACTGTTTTCAATAAATTATCATTAACAGCATGCCAAAAAGAAACCCCTTCATAGGCAAACAATTTTTCCATACTCTCATTGTTTTTTAATGAAAGAAACTTTTGTTTTAGTTGTAACGTGATAATCTCAATTTCTTTCCTTTCGTTATGATGTAATATTTTGTTCAAGTCTATGATCTTACAATCATTATTACGTATTTTCTCTATTGATATCCTATTCCATATGGCAGGCCTCCTGTTGTTTAGGAGCAATATCTGCGTCCTGTCGTCTGCCGTTTCTTTGATCATTATATCATAATCAACTGGATTCATCTCGAGAAGCAATATTGAATTCTTTTTAATGTGTGGATCAGGCCATAAGCCATAGACACCGCAAACTATCTTTTCAAACAATTTTTTTAATTTCAAATAATTATTCCGTGATAACGAAAAAGAAACTGGAACTTTACCAAAGTTTAATTTTATCTCAATTGACTCATATACCATGGATTCAACTTGATCAGACTCTATAATCTCATAATCAAAATCATATCTGTCGGAGAACAATGATATTATTTTTTTCAAAGATTGATTTGTAATGATTTTCTTTGGAAGATCTTTTTCAATAATTTTCTTAATGATCAAAAAATCATACAAAAAACTAGCTAAAAAAGATTGGAATTCCTGTGTGTCTAAAATACCAAAACAGTTCACTCCATCAATTTCAAATTCCGTCCTGTTTGGTATTGCATCATACCAATCATACAAGGAGACAACTTTATCAAAAATCGTATTTAGATCCTCATCTGTTAGATTTTCGTCCGCAATTTCATGTTGAACAGAATTCTGTTCTAGTGATATGTGTGCTACATTGTCTAATGCGTAGATCTTTGCGTTGATGTGTGATTTGTTATTCAGAGAATTAGTATCGATTTTACCTTTTAACAAGACTATGTCCAAGTCAGTCATTCTAATTCAAATGGACTCTGATATAACTTCTAGACATAATGTCTGTGATATTATTTTCTCATTCTAACTTCATCAATACCTCAATTATGCTAAAATTCAAAATCCAAATCATCTTCGGTCTTTTTGTGCTACTACCCACATGTTAGATGACATGGAATTTTTAACCAAAAACTGCTGGAACACAACACCAAGTTTATTCCATCCCTCAGTTAGAATATGTCTTAATAGTTCATCGTCATCCTCTAGCTTGAATTCTCCTGAGATGATCTTCTTTCTTATCAATTCCGCATCTAGTCTGCCTGGAGTAAAAACTTCTAGTGTCTTAAAACCGCAGGAATTCAGTAATACTCCAATCGAATATGTATTGAAATAATTGAGATGTTCATGATCCACAGTGTCGCTTTCTGTTTTCAAGGTTTTAACATCAAATCCGTCGCCATTTGGACAACTTAGTATCAGCAAGCCGTCATGATTTAACATGCGGTGTATGTGAGAGAGAAATTCTTTTGGTGAAAAAACATGTTCGATCACCTCAAAATTGACAATCACATCAAATTTGGAATCTGGTGATAATTGTATTTCTTCTATTGGAGATTCTATGGTATCTATGTTTCTTTTTCGGCAAGTTGCAGCCAAATTTGGAGTCGGTTCTATCGCAACAACCTTTCGAAAAGCTCCTCTTGATTGTATCTCTGCACAATATGTGCCGAATCCTGCTCCTACTTCAAGAAGCGAATCTGTCTTGGTTTTGTATTTATTACAGATCTCAATTGTTTTATTCGCTCTTGGAACAATGATGTTATTGTGGCGAGATTCTTCACTAGCTGGAAAAATTACATTGTTCCAGAATTCATAGTTTTTAGAATTGCGATAAAACCATTTTAGGACGTCTCTTGACGGCCTTGGATTTACATACATTGTGTGACAATTCCTGCACCTAACATAACTAAATCCTCTTTTCAAAAATTGAAATTCATAATCATCAATGTCGCATGCAGGACACTTGCATTTTACAAACTCATTTTTCCTGCTTAACAGCATCTCTATGTCCTCTGACAATACTCTTTGATGATCATTATCAAATCTAGTGGGACGAATATTATCTACAGAAAATTGTCTAAAATTAGAAACTTTCATGTTAGCATTAAATTTTATTTGTTATAAATAACATATACTCAATTTATAAAATATTGTATGTGTATTGCTCAAAATAGTTGATATATTGTAAGCAGTTAATCTATCTGAATTGAAAATCTGTAAAAATTGTATTCAACCTGACACTAGGCCCGGAATATTCTTTACTGATGATGGGCTGTGTGGTGCATGTCTTTGGGAAATAGAGAAACAACAAATTGATTGGGAACTTAGAGAAAAGGAGTTAATTGACATTGTAAAATCGTCAACAAAAAACAACACAAGTGCTTATGATTGTGTAATTGGTGTGAGTGGAGGTAAGGACAGTACATTTCAAGCGATCTATGCTAGAGATATGTTAAAACTGAAATGTTTGCTAGTAAATTATGAACCTGAAGCAAGAACTGACATTGGCAAGAAAAATCTCGAGAATCTTAAACAATTGGGGTTTGATGTAATTAGTATACGTCCAAATCCTGCAGTTATGAAAAAATTAGCAAAATATGATTTTTTCACGTTTTGTAACATTGTCAAAGCTACTGAATTTACACTTTATTCGTCAACATATATTATTGCAGAAAAATTCAGAATTCCTTTGATTATTCAAGGTGAAAATCCCGGTTTGACATTAGGTGCTAGATCTTCTGGTGTGGGGACAGATGGAAATTCTCTAAAAGCCAATCAATTAGATACGCTTTCTAGTGGTTGGTTCGAATATCTTAAAGTTGATGGTATTAGTGAGAATGATCTTTTCTGGTTCCATTATGAACGTGAAAAATTAGAACAATTGGGAATCAGAGGCATATGGTTAAACTATTACTATAAAAATTTCTCACAACATGGAAATGCTATATTTTCAAAACAGTATGGCTTTACATGGAGAAATAATTTTGATCCAAAATCTATTGGGACATATTTACCGTATTTTCAATTAGATACTGATGTCACTCAAGTCAATCAAATGTTAAAATTTTTTAAATTTGGATTTGGTCAGTGTATGGATCATGTGTGTTATGATATTCGAGAAAATAGACTTTCAAGAAAAGAAGCTATTGAACTGGTGCTAGAACTCGATGGTAGTTGTTCTGAAAAATACATATGTGATTTTTGTAATTATATTGAAATATCCATTGAAGATTTTTGGAAAAACATCGATAAATTTAGAGGTCCTATGTGGTATAAAGAAAACGGAAAATGGAAAAATGCTGTCACTGAGGAGCTAAAAAAACAACTACAACACTTTTGATAGGCGTTTGACCAATTATACCTTAAATCTGTAAATTTTATCTGATTATAATTTCTTCTTTGCCAAACAGCTACTAATAATATCCATTAAATTAACGCATGTAACTATTAATCATTCTGCGTATTGTTCTCACCAAACATGTCAAAATTTAAAGATCATCCAAAGAATTGGATCTATGATTAACATGGTTGATACTAAGTCTACAAAAAAGAGAATCATATTTTGGCAAAGTGCAGATTTGTTTAATTATCTCCTTGCTAATTCTCTACAAAACTATGAACTGGATCTATATGCTATAATTGACATAACTAATAAACCAAAAATTTTTTTCCAAAATCAATCCTTTGTCGCATTTAAAAAAATCTGGTTTTATCATGATTTTGTAAAGAATATTCAAAAAAAACCAGATTTGGATTATTTAAATATGTTCGAAAAAAAATATGGAATTAATTTATGGTTATTAGCACGAAATGAAAGAATCTTTTTTGATTATAATCCATTTTACAAATTTTCAATTGATGAAATCTATTCAATTCTAGAACAAGAATGTAAACTATTTGAAACTATATTGGACGAAATTAAACCTGATTACCTAGTTTTACCTTTAACAACATTCCACTCAAATCACTTATTCTACTTATTATGTAAATCTGTGGGAGTAAAAATTCTCATGATAACCCCAACAGAATTTGGGTTTGGCGCAAATCGATTCTTAATCTCTGATGAGCTACGAAAGGTAGAATCACAAATTAATGAATCTAGATCTATACAACCTACATTTGAAGAATTACAAATATTACTGAGAAAAATGGGGGCATACACAAAGATCATAAAACAAAAAAATGATTTTAATAAATCAATTTACAATAGAATTAAAGTAGGATTCAAATTTCTTTGTGAAAATAACTCAAATATTAAAACTCATTACACTTACTTTGGGAGAACGAAACTCAAGGTTATAAAATATGAAATATTTTCGTTGATCAAGAGTAAAATTCGCTCTAATTTTATAGATAAAAAACTTCTAAAAAAAATACATGATGAAGATTTCATTTATTTTCCCTTACACGTTGATGAAGAAAGATCATTACTTATTGGTGCACCATTCTATACAAATCAGTTGGAAGTTATACAGAGCATAGTGAAATCTACCCCAATAGGTTTGAAAGTATATGTTAAAGAACACCCTAGCATGAAAACTAGAAATTGGAGAACAATCACCTATTATAAAGAATTAATTAACATTCCAAATGTAAGGGTGATCCATCATTCTGTTTCTAATGAAGACTTGATAAAAAAATGTAAATTAGTTATATCAATTGCTGGAACCGCAGCATTTGAAGCTGCATTTTATGAAAAACCTTCCATCATATTTTCAAAAATACATAACGATCCACTCTCATCAAGAATGTGTATGGAATCCATGGATGATCTACCGAAAATAATAAGAAAAGCTGTCTCTTCCACAGTTAAACTTAGGGAGCTGGACGATTACATAAATCGAATTATTGATAATTCTTTTGAATTTGATTACATTAGTTTTGAAATAGATTACGGGAATGAGTTCTATGATGGAGGAATAATTGTAGATGTTAAAATTTCTGATGAGAAAATGAATTCATATATCAAACGGCACAAGCCACAATTCGATATGATTGCAAAGGAAATCTTGAAAAAAACGGACTTGGATTAATATATAAAAGTAAATGAATAAAACAATACTGGTATAACATGTTTGATAATAAGAAAGTTCTGATTACTGGAGGAACTGGTTCCCTAGGTAATGCTTTGACTACTAGATTACTAAAAACGAATGTAGATACAATTAGAATTTTTAGTAGAAATGAAAGTAAACAGGTTGAAATGGAAACAAAATTTAAAGATCAAAGACTGAGATTTTTTATTGGTGATGTAAGAGATAGGGAAAGACTGATCACAGCATTGCAAGATGTTGATATTGTAATTCATGCTGCAGCATTAAAACACGTTCCAGTTGTAGAATACAATCCGTTTGAAAGTATTAAAACTAATGTAATTGGTTCTCAAAATGTAATTGATGCATGTTTATCTCAAAATGTTGAAACTGCAATATGTGTTGGAACAGATAAATCTGTATCTCCACTAAATGCATATGGGGCAACAAAATTATTGATGGAAAAACTGTTTATAACAGCCAATAATTATTTAAACCCAAAAAAATTTAGGACGAAGTTTCATGCTGTTCGATATGGTAATGTAATGGGTAGTAGTGGATCAGTGATACCGAAATTTATTGAACAAATTAAATCAGGTAAAAAAATAACTATTACTGATCCGCAAATGACTCGCTTCAATATAACTATGGAACAAGCCCTTGATTTGATAATTGATTGTGCAATCAACGGAAAAGAATCTGAAACATATATTCCAAAATTAAAAGCGTATTCTATTATGGATGTTAAGGATGCCCTGTTTGAATTATTAAAAAATACTGGCGAAGAGATCATAGGAATAAGGCCTGGAGAAAAAATTCATGAAACTCTTATTGGGAAAGATGAAATAAAATACAGTTGGGATTTAAGAAATAAGTATATGCTGGCAAATCCATTCCGTTCTGAAAGAGATATCATGGATTCTTATGATAATAATATCACTAAAGTTGATAACATGGATACTTATTCATCAGATAAAGTTGAGTTAATGTCAACTAAACAAATTAAAAAAATAATTCTTAATTCTGGTCTTCTTTGATTAAATAGAGAAAAAATGAGTAGAAAAGGTTCAACCAATCGTGTATTTGTAATAGCAGAGGCTGGTTCTAATTGGATAATTGACGAACAGAAAAAAAATTTGGTTACAGCTAAGAAGCTAATTAATACCGCTGCACAATGTGGTGCAGATGCAATTAAATTCCAAGTTTTTAGGCCAAACTTGATCTATGTATCAAATGCTGGAAAATCTAACTATCTTAAAAAATCAGGAATACATGAAGATATCAATTCAATGTTTACAAATCTAGCTATTCCTTATGATGTTTTAGGAGAGATAAATGATTATTGTAAACGAGAACAAATTGAGTTTATGGCTAGTGCATTTTCTGTTCAAGATGCAAGAGAAATCAATAAATTTGTACAAAGACATAAGATAGCTTCCTATGAAATAAATCACGTTAGGTTATTAGAATATCTTTCTACAACAAAAAAACCTATAATTGTGTCTACAGGTGCTAGCAATTATTCTGAAATTGATTTTGCAATAAACTTCCTAAAAGATAGAAATGTAAAAAAAATTAGTCTTTTACAATGTACTGCTAAATATCCAACAGATTTTAATGATCTAAATCTTAATGTTATTTCGCAATTCAAAAGCAAGTATAGACTACCAGTAGGTTTATCTGATCATAGCTTAGATCCTGTAATAGGCCCCCTAATCGCCGTAGGTTTAGGTGCCAGAATCATTGAAAAACATTTTACCTTGGATAAGAATTCGTTCGGCCCAGATCATAAGTTTTCTTTAAACCCTAAAGAGCTGCGGATCATGATAAATAATATTAGAAATGCTGAAAAAACATTTGGTGACGAAAATAAACATGTTCTTGATATTGAAAAAGAATTGAGAAAATTCGCTACTAGAAAAATTCAAGCCATACAAGATATTAAAAAAGGTGATGTTCTCGTTGAAGGAAAAAATTTTGACATTTTACGTCCAGGAGAAAGAAGTGATGGTGCAGATGCAAGATTCCTCTTTGATATAATTGGTAAAAAAGTTAACAAAAACATAAAGAAGGGAGACGGAATAAAGTTGAAAAATTGTTTTTAAGAGAATCTGTTTACATAGTAAATTATTCTATCGATGTCTTTCTCACTCAGATTCGGGTGAGTAGGTAATGTCACAATTGCATTGCCTACAAACTCGGTTTCAGGTAGTTTTACTCTTGTTTTATACATAGTCATTGTGTGGATTGGTCTATAATGACTACCAGTTTCAATTCCAACATCCTTCATTTTTTTGATAAATTCTTGTTTATTTTTTACTAGAATCCAATAAAAATGATAAGAACATTCGGGATTGAATGGCATTTTTCTTTCAACGTTCAATTCTTTGAAATATCTTCTAGCAGTTTTACGTCGTTTTTCATTAAGTCTATCCAAATTTTTTAATTGAACGAGTCCAATTGCCGCTGAAAATTCATTCATATAATAATTCCAACCAATTTCTTTTACATCATAATTAACATCGACCCTATCTGTAATTCCACACCATCTTCTTGATAGGAGTATCTTCTTTAATGATTTATGATCGTCAGTATTGATGGAAATTAATCCTCCTGTTGGCATGGCGAGATTCTTTACCGGATGAAAACTAAAACAAGATATGGATTCATGAGATCCTATTTTTTTTCCATTTTGTTTAGTTCCAGAAGCATGAGCTGCATCTTCTACTACAAACAGCTTGTTTTCCTTCGCAATTCTAATTATATTTTCTAATGATGCTGCCATTCCACCAAAATGAACGGGTATTATGGCTTTAGTCTTCTTTGAGATCTTTTTCTCTAAGTCGTATGGGTCAATGCATAATGTAGTGGGATCTATATCGACAAAAACCACTCTGCCTTTATTATAAACTACTGAGTGTGCAGTACTTACAAAAGTTAAAGATGGTATTAACACTTCAAGATTAGCAATATTTGATGTAGATAATGCTAAATGTAGTGCGGCTGTACCGCTATTTACTGCAACGCACGACTTCGCATCAATGTATCTTCTAAAGGACTCCTCAAACTTCTGAACAAATTGTAACCCAGAACCGGAAGCCCATTGTTTACTCTCAAGTACTCTTGAGATTATTTTTTTCTCATTAGTAATGTAAGGATCAAACAGTCTTATTTTGTTCTTCTTCATTTGGAATGTATTCGTATGTATGTTGTATTAATTTGAAGTTATGTTTTGTGAAAAATTTCATTGATTTTTTATTTTTTGGGTTTATGTTTGCCAAATATCTTCTCTCAGGATGTTTTTCTATTAAAAATTTAAGCGCATAAGTGCCTGATCCTTTGGACTGAAAATCTTTGAGAAACGAAATCCCTATTTCATTTTGTTTTGATAAATAAACGGTGCCAATTTTTTTATTCTTTTTTAGTATTATATACCAAATCTTATATGGTTTAGAATTAATAAATTTTTGATGTTCCCTAAATGTAGGCATTTTTTTATGCGAAATATTAGCTAAAGGATCTCTTTGTGAAAGAAGTTCATAAAGAAATTGGTAATCATCAGAATCAACTTTTTTAAAAAATATACCGGACAACTTAATTAATAAAACTAATATTATTATTAAATATAAGTAATCCGTATTATTTTAAATGGAACAAAATATTGCAATCGTAGCTCAGGCTAGAATGGGTTCATCTAGACTTCCAGGAAAAGTAATGAAAAAAATTGATGACGAGAATCCTTTGTTGTATTATGTTATGAATCAATTAAAACGCTGTAAACTGGGCCAAAAATTAATTATTGCAACGACCAATTTTGAACAAGATGATATAATTGAATCATATGTAAAAAAACATGGAATTATTTGTTTTAGAGGGAGCGCAAATGATTGCTTAGATAGATATTACAAATGCGCAAAACATTTCAAATTATCTATAATCATTCGAGTCACGTGTGATAATCCGTTGATTGATCCAGTTTTGGTTGATAAAATGTTAGACTTTTTTCTTACTAGAAAAATCGACTATTTGACAAATTGTAAACCCCGTACATTTCCTCAGGGAACTGAGGTGGAGATTTTCTCATTTGAGTCTTTAGAAAAGGCATGGAAGAATGCAGTAAAAAATTCTGAAAGAGAACACGTGACACCATATTTTTATAATAATCCATCTGGTTTTAAAATTTTAAATTTTTTTAATTCAGCGGATCAATCTGGATTTCGATGGACTGTTGATAGAAAAGAAGATCTAGAGCTAGTAAAAAGAATTATTTCAAAAATCAAAAAGGATCCTATTCTCACGGAAGATATAGTTGATTTGCTTAAAAAAGAACCTCAAATGTTGAAAATTAACAAAAATCATGTAATTGATGAGGGTTATTTAAAATCTTTAAAGATTGAAGACATTCATAACAGAAAATGAAATAAATCTTTATGGAATAAATTTAGTAAAATGCAAACTAAAAAATCATATTTGAAGAATATCAAACTAAAGAATTTTTATGATGACGTTTTTAATAAGGGAGAAAAAAAGCATTTTACTAAATTTATTACTAATGATGATCAAAGTGATGAATTTTCTCAAGTATTGAATGTGACCAATTGGAAAAAAAAGAAAGTAGTTGATGTTGGATGCGGAACTGGACTCTTTGCTTTTCTTGTGGCAAAAAAAGGTGCTAGGATAATTGGAATAGATTATTCAAAAAATGCGATAGATCTAGCCAAAAAATCATACTCACATCCAAATCTGGTTTATAGACGTGCTAATCTTAGAAATGGACTGCAAGGTAGTTTTGATATAATTGTCTCAAATGGAACATTAGAACATGTTGATGATCCTCTCAAAATTTTAAGATATTTTCGAAATCATCTAACAAAAAATGGCAAGATAATAATTACTTCACCTAATTGGACTAATCCTAGAGGATATGTATTAATAACTTTGTTATACCTTTTTAATGCACCTATAACAAAAGCTGATCTTCATTATCTCACACCATATGATTTTGAATTGTGGGCAAAAAAGTTAGAAATGGATCTTGATTGGAAAACTTTTGATCATTCATGGGGACATGGAAGAATTATGATCAAAGATCTCAGAAGACGAATCCCTAAAATTCTAAATGATATTGGCATTTCATTAACAAAAGCTCAAATTAATAATTTCTTACACTGGCTTGAAAAAAATGTTTTAAGTTTTGATAATTCATTACCACATAGTGGTGCCATTGGTCTATATGTACTGAAGAAAAAATGAACTACACTGTTGAGTTAATTCATAATCAATTTTTATGATGATGAGGAATAATTCAATAAGCTCAATTTGTACTAAGAAAATAATTTATTATTGATATTAACTATTACAAACGTGATTGACTGTGTAGAGCATCGATTTTATGCCGTTAATGTACACGACAAATAGTTCCAATCAGAATGTTGTTGTAGGCTGTGGATATGAACCGAGAATAATCCCATTGTAACTGAGAATCTGGGGATACAAAATAAATCGTTTGCCAAATCTGTAGGTGTGGAAGATCAACAAGGACTATGTGGAAAAAACATGAACGACATTTTGACTGAATACATAATCCCAGAGAACAAAATCGATCTCTTTATCACAGAAAATATCAGTATGTTGGATGATATGTGTGCCCAGATGTATGCTGACACAGAACAGAGAATAGCGTGTAGGATAGTGTGTATAATTGTTACAGAATAATTAGGAAATGTAGATATGATTCTTGGGTGGTTTCTACAGAACCAATGGGATTATATTTTATAGACAACAAAATTTTTACATAATATTGATCCTGTTAAGTTTGACTTCTTCACTTATTAACTCTTTATCGAATGAAATCACAAATTTAACATATTCTGCAATTTCACTTGGTTCGATAAATGTTAGATAATCCTGATTTTTTGATTTTCTACCCATTCTTGTTTTAGCCGAACCTGGCGAAATGCAAAAAGTTCGTATTCCAGAATCTTTTAACTCTGTAAATAGTGCTCTGGATAGTCCTAATATAGAATGTTTTGACGAACAATATATGGAACCATCCTTAAATCCGGCATATGATGACGAAGAGCCTATGTTGATAATTCTGCCCCACTTTCTTTTTTTCATATCTTTTGAGAACTCTCTTGAAAAAATAAATGGTGCTCTCACATTAATTGCAAAACACTTATCGAATTCTTTAATTGATGAGTTCTCTAACGGTTTTATAATAAAAAAACCTGCAGCATTTATCAAAATATCTATGTGATGAAATCTTCTTCTAATATTTTTTATCAGTTTATTTATTGAAAGATCATCCACTAAATCCGCTGAGCTAACTTCAATTCTGACTGTCTTGTTCTGTGATGAGATTTTTTTTGCTAATGATGACAGTTTTGTTTTATTTCTACCTACTAAAAATAAATTACAATTTAATTCAGCCATCTTGTAAGCAATTTGACTTCCTATTCCTCCTGAAGCGCCAACTATTAAGCAATTTTTATTTCTAAAGTCTTTCATAATCTACTTTTTATTATGTATTTGAAATTCTTTGTTTCTAACTTATAATTTCTTTCCCATATCTTGTTAGTTCTTTCGATTATTTTTAGCAATCTTGGATTGTCTTTTATTATTGATAGTATGTTACGGTGCGTGAAGTTGTTATCTAGCTTCTCGAACACCAGCCTTGCAAATTTAATATCATTAGGATAATCTACTGTCAATCTTAAATCCTGTGGAATATCTAATTTGGATTTCATTATGAGAAATTTCTTCTTGATATTGGGATTTTTGACAAAAATCTCCTTATATCCGGTTTCAATGTTTTTGGGAAGATTAGTTCTAATCATGTTTTTTAATGAGGAAACTCTGATTGCAGTAGGTATTATGCCGTGGACAAAATGGTTATTTGGATTAAATATCGTTTTTGAATCGTTTCCAATTACAAAATCATAATGCTCATCCCCTTCCATTATTACGGCTATCTTATCAACAAATTTTGGATCAGTGTATATCTTATCTCCCTCAACATCAATAATTACATCGGTTTTGAATTTCTTTGCTGCTCGTGCAAATCTTCTTAGTATGTCTTTTTCACTGCCTCTAAAATACAATATGTCTTTTTTTTCTAAGAATTGAACTAATTCATTATCTGAGTCTTGATTAGTGGTGCAAACTATTATTTTGCGAATTTTTTTGGTTTGACTAAGTCTATTGATAAGATTTTCAATCATAGGCGTTCCGTTTATTATTTCAAGATGTTTCTTAGGCAGTCGCTTGCTATTCAACCTGGCAGGAATAAAAATATCTATGTTCATATGATCATTTATGATCTACTGTGACGCGCTTTTTATAAAGAGCTTACTTTTATTATGTTTTCTATGTGCACTCAAACGATTTTCAACAATCTCACAAATTATATGATAAATCAAACGATGTACTTCTTGAATCCTTGCAGTATTGGTGGACGAGACATTGATAGAAATGTCTAGGTGACTTTTAATTTTTTTATTGCTATTACCCAATATCCCTATAGTGAAAGCCCCTAGATTTTTTGCAATTTTCAATCCTTGAATCACATTTTTTGATTCCCCACTGGTGGTAATTCCTATTACAACATCTCCTTTTGAGACTAAACTCTCACATTGTCTGCTAAAAATCTTTTCAAACGAATAATCATTTCCAATTGAAGTAATGACTGACGAATCAGTAGTGAGTGCAATTGCTGGAAAACTATCTCTTTCTTTTTTGAATCTACCGATAAGTTCTGCAGCTATATGCTGTGCATCCGCAGCGCTACCGCCATTTCCAAAGGCTATTACTTTGCCGCCGTTGTTATAACAGTTTATGATCAATTCCGATGCATTTTTTATATCTGGTGAAATTTTCTTTGATTTCAAAATAATCTTTACGCTATCATCAAAAATTCTTTTTATGTGATCTTCGGTCATTTTTTTCAAATTGATTATGTTGTAGCTCTTAGTTTTTTCATGATCGGTATTTCCGATGGCCACACTCTCTTCACTCCATCTCCAAGAATTTTATCTATGGTTCTGATGTCTCTTACCATTCTCATCAAACCAGTTGGCTCAAGAGAAGCTGCCTGATCAGAACCGTACATGGATCTATCTAACGTAATATGTCTCTCGATAGATGTGGCACCAAGCATCACTGCGGCAATGCATATGATATATCCTACAGATTCATGTCCGCTATATCCAACATCACAGTCAAATTCCTTTCTCAAAGTTTCTATGCAACGCAAGTTCGCCTCTTCGATCTTCATAGGATACGAGCTGTTGCTATGCTGTAACTCAAAGGGACAACTATGTTTTCTGAAAATCTGAACTGCTTCCCTGATTTCATCAATCGTACTCATTCCAGTTGATATGAAAGTGTATATTTTTTCTTCAGCGATGGTTTCAAGAAGTTTACGGTTTGTAATCATCGCTGATGCGACTTTATTGTGCTTTAGATTGTATTTTCTAAGAAATATTTGACTATCGATATCCCATGATGAGGCATACCATTCTATCTCTTTTTGTTTACAGTATTCGTTTATGCGATCATATTGCTTTTCATTGAATTCCAGGCCAATCTTCTGGTCTCTTGTGGTTGTACCCCATGGACTTTCTCTTGGAGAATCTAGAATTTCTTTTGAGTAAACCTTATCGACTGTTCTCTTCTGAAACTTGACGGCATCACATCCGGCAGTACTTGCAATATCTATTAACTTTTTAGCAATCTCAATATCGCCGTTATGATTTATGCCTATTTCAGCCGTAATGAATACCAATGAAAATATCCTCTAATACTAGAATAAATTCTTTAGTCACTACTTGTTTGATAATATCAAATCTACCAGTTCTCTAAATGCCCCGTGACCACTGTTTGTTTTACATTTGTAATTACAAATCTTCTTTACTTCGTTACTTGCATCATTTGGTGCAGCTGAAAATCCAATTTTCTTCAATAATGAAATATCATTAATATCATCTCCTATGTAAGCAATTTCATTTGGCATTATCTTGAATTTTTTACATATTTCATCCAAAATTGTTTCTTTTTGAATTATTCCTTCATATACTTTTGCAATTTTCATTCTTTTTGCCCATTGTCTTACCATCGCAGTTTTCTCTTTTGTAATGATGATGGTAGAAATACTTTTTCTTCTAAGTAGTGTGACCCCCATACCGTCTCTTACAAAAAATCTCTTCATGACATCTCCTTTGTTGGTATAATACATTCCGCCGTCTGTTAATACTCCATCAACATCAGTTAATACGGCTTTTATCTCTCTGCATCTTTCTTGTAAATCTTTGCCCATTATCTATGTGAGATATGTTATTAATATAACTCCGTCGAAACTAAATTGAATTATGGTATTCGCAGTGCGGCATATCGGGATTGTTGTAACCAACATGGAAAAGTCTCTGAAATTTTATCGTGATCTTCTGGGATTATCAATAGTACGAAATATGGATGAGTCTGGAGAATACCTTGATAACATGTTGTCAATAAAAAATGCACATGTCAATACTGTAAAATTGGCTGCAAACGACAAAGAAGATGGCGTTCTTGTGGAATTATTGGAATTTAAATCCAATCCACAAACTCCCAAGGATAATTCAGATATCTCGAGAATAGGTGCGTCACACGTGGCGTTTACTGTAAATGATCTTGATAAATTATACTCAGAATTTGTTGTTGCCGGGATTAATTTTAATGCTCCACCGCAATTTTCTCCAGATGGTTATGCTAAAGTGACTTTTTGTCGTGATCCAGACGGTACTCCGATCGAGTTGGTTCAAGTGTTAAATCCCTCAATATTAAAAAAATCTTAAAATAAAAACAAGTTATTTCTTAAACATGCAAGATATTTTTTCCATTAAAGATAAAATCATAATTATTACTGGAGGTGGAGGAGGAATCGGTAATTTTCTAGCACTGGAAATGCAAAAGCGCTCTGGAACCGTCTATGCAGTTGATAGAATATTTAGAAGCAAATCCAAGAAAAAAAATCTCTTTACAATAACTGCTGATATTACCAACAAAAAAAACGTTACTCGAATTTGTGAAAATATTTTCAATACTAACAAAAAAATTGATGTTTTGATTAATGCTGTTGGGGTCACTCTTCCTAACTCTTCTGACAAAGAATACTCATATGCTGATTGGGAAAAAACTATCAAAACAAATCTAACTGGACCATTTTTAATAAGTCAGGCAGTTATCAAATTTATGCAAAAACAAAACTCTGGTTCCATAATTAATGTAACAAGTATTAATGCTGAACTAGGATTTCCAAATAATCCAGCTTACGTTGCATCTAAAGGTGGACTGAAAATGCTTACAAAATCTCTTGCAAAAGATTATGGAAAATATGGAATAAGGGTTAACAATATTGGTCCAGGTTATATCAATACCAAAATGACCGAAAAAAGCTATGAGAATTCAAAAGCTAGACTTGCTAGAGTAAAACAAACACTCCTGAGAAGATGGGGTGAAGTATCTGATCTACTTGGACCGTGCTTATTTTTAGCTTCTGATGCATCTAATTACATCACTGGACAAGATATCTATGTAGATGGTGGTTGGCTTGTTAATGGACTAATTGATTGAAATCTTAATCCGTGTAAATCCGATCGATTATCAAATTAACACATGCTATTATGGATGACACTATAATTATTTAGCTCATAATCTGTTTATTTTTGTGAGAGTAAAAGATAAGATTATAGAATATACCCATTCCAATGCGGCTAATCTATATGCGTATATTAGAAAAAAGTACTTTCCAAAATTGCCGCCGATATTAATAAAAAATCACTATTTGTCACATTCTGTTCAAACTGCAAAAATAAACAAATACTCTCAAAGAAATAAAGACCATATTTACTTCGCTTTACAAAATCAAGATCTGCAGTCTCTTTTTAATCATGAACAGATAAATCAACTATTGGATCTTATGGAAAAAACTAGTCTCATAAACGGTGATGTGATAGAGCTTGGTACGTATAAAGGTGGGACAACTGTTCTGATGGCTAGGTTTCTCATTGAATTAAAATCTGAAAAAAAAATCTATACTTGTGATACGTTTGAAGGTTTTCCATACGCCGAAACAGGAACATCTAATAAAATCAAACTTTCTACTGGTGAAGTCAAAAATCAAATGGATCTATTCAAGGATACTAGTTTCGAAATTGTGAAGAGCAAATTTGAATCATTTAATATATCTCATAAAATCAAAATTTTAAAAGGTTCATTCGATACTACGTTGCCGAGTTTGAGCGATGAAAGATTTTCATTTGCTCTTGTGGATTGTGATATCTATGATAGTACTGTAATTGTCCTTCGTGAAATATGGCCAAGAATGATCCCTGGTGGAATCATGCTTTTTGATGATTATAATTCTGAAAAGGAATGGAATCTTAAAAAAGCTGTTGATGATTTTTGTCGTCTTAATAATTTAGTCTTACATCAGGGTGTGATGCCTTATCTACTTAAACCGGTATGAATGTTGTTGGCTATGGGAACCACTTATTGTTGATTTTTAGTTCGCAACATTACTTGGATAGAATATGAGATATCTCGCAACGGTCATTCCTCAAAAATACTACAATCTACAGATGTGAAGGATCATAGGTTGCATAGAAAGAATATAAGAAATATTCTGGCCGAGATACGTAACACAAGAAAAATAGAATCAAGAGATAATATGTAGAATTATCACATGTAATTTTTACAGAATAACTATAACTCTGTTATAGTTTTATGAGTTTCTACAACACATCATTATTCTATTCTATTTTTTATGAAATCAATAGTTTCTACAGGTGTTGGATCAATTTCTGACATTACAGAACGATAAATCGTACAATAATCAAGCAAATAAATCAAATTAATCAGCTTTGATAGAATACTACCTCTGACTGAAAAGATCTCCTTGTATTCTATGTCCTTCTGCTCAAAATATTCCTTGATTATATTCCATCGCTCCTTGGTCTTTATGTAATCATCATGGCCTCTGATCAAAATGGGTCTAACATCGGATTTTCTTTCCCATGCAACCATCCCATTATGACATGCTTCTATTACATCTTCTATCATCGCATGCATTTTTGCATTTTCCTGCAAAGAATTCTTGAATCTGACTGCCGCAGCCTGAAGGCCCCACGGATAATAAATCACCGGAACACTAGAAAGCCAGTTTGCCAGCTCTAATGAAGGATTATCTGGAGATAAATTGTGCGAATGTATTTTTTTCTGAAGACTCTCCAAATTGCTAATTGACTCTAAAATATCTTCTTTTTTTATTGGAATTACTGGCTCTAAAACCTTCAACATTGAAAATAAAAACGATGGAAATGATGATCTTGGAGAAAGATACATTGGAATCTCTTGGTATTTTATTTTGTTTTCAATACAATATTTTTTCATCTTACCTCCACTTGAGAATGCGATCATTTTACATCCTGTTTTCTTAGCTGACTCTAACACCGTCAGAGTCTCTACTGTGTCACCTGATGCACTGGTGGTGACAACTAATGTATCAGCATCAACCGTATTTGGCAGATGATATCCCTTTACAACACTTACATGAATATTGGTTTTGGATAAAATTGCTGAAAATATGTCATGTAAGGCCCCAGATCCGCCCATGCCTGCAAAAACAATATGTCCTATATTCGTAAAATTAGCTTGCTCAAGATCCATGTTGTATCCCTCCCTTGCAATTTTTGGCCACTCATCATAGATTTTGTACATTCCATGCGGATCAAATCTGTCTAAAATTGAAGAGTCTAACAATTAATCTTCGAATAATATCTCAAGATATAACGGTTAACGAGTTTATTTTAAATAACGAAAAAAATTCCATTAATTCTGCTTGTCTGAGAAAACTTTGTCACTATTAAAAACAGTAGAATGGAAAAACAACAAAGTGGTGATGATTGATCAGACCAAGCTACCAAACGAGCTAGTCTTTGTAGAATATTCAGATTACATTGATGTTGCAAGAGCAATTAAGAATCTGGTTGTACGGGGAGCTCCTGCAATAGGCGTCTCTGGAGCATTCGGTCTTGCACTTGCATCATTACAAAGCAAGGCAGCAACAAAAGAGCAACTCTTATCTGATCTTGAAAAAGCACGAAAAACTCTTTTCGAGACAAGGCCTACGGCAGTGAATTTGGCATGGGGCCTAGACAAAATCATGCAGATTGCAATAGACGGAAAAAACGTGGATGACATCAGGTTCTCTATTGTAAAATCTGCACAGGAAATGGCAGAAGATGATATCAAAATAAACATGAAGATGGGAAAAAATGGTTCTATTCTGTTTGATAACAATGATACAATAATGACTCACTGTAATGCTGGTTCATTAGCAACTGTAGCATATGGAACTGCCTTGGGTGTAATACGTGCAACCAAAGAAAGTGGAAAAAATGTCAAAGTAATTGCAACTGAAACAAGACCTATACAACAAGGATCAAGGCTTACTGCATTTGAACTAAAACACGATGGTTTTGATGTCAGTCTAATTCCTGATACTGCCGTGGGCTATACAATGGCAAACAATCTGGTAAACAAAGTGGTGGTAGGTGCTGACAGAGTTTTGAGAACGGGCCACGTCTACAACAAAATTGGAACATATCAAGTAGCACTGATGGCAAAACAACATGGAATTCCATTCTACGTGGCAGCACCTCTTTCCACATTTGATATGAAAAGCAATCCGCAGGATGTTATCATAGAGCAAAGAAAGGGAAGTGAAGTCACACAAATTGGTGATAAAAAGACCGCCCCTGACGGAATCAATGTCATAAATCCTGCATTTGATATGACTCCACCGGAATTGATCTCAGGTATAATTACAGAAGCAGGCGTTGCAAAACCGCCATTTGCAGAGTCTATAACGAAATTATTTGAAGCTAACAAATAGAAAGTTTTTATTCATTTTTAAAATTACACACTAAATATGTCAAGTGTAAATCCTGACCTAGTAAGAGAATCCCTTACCAAGTGTATGGACCCAGAAGTTCCACTAAACATTGTAGAAATGGGTCTAGTTTATGGAATTGATGTTACTCCATCTAATGATGTGAATATCAAAATGACACTTACAACCCAAGGTTGTCCTTTACATCAAACTCTGGTTCAAGATGTTACAAGATATGTCAAAAAAGTACCAGGAGTAAATGACGTCAAAGTCGACATTGTATGGAATCCTCCATGGACAATGGATAAAATGTCAGAAGCTGCCAAGGCAAAAC